>Ga0066849_10000880_pt1 | contig 12259 bp, 10 predicted proteins | sample ETNtaG_9_FD_65492 | JGI IMG/M metagenome (GOLD analysis project Ga0066849, IMG submission 65492) | Marine microbial and viral communities from oxygen minimum zone, Eastern Pacific Ocean - ETNP201406SV69 | ecosystem: Environmental > Aquatic > Marine > Oceanic | place: Pacific Ocean: Eastern... | reverse complement strand
GGACTTCCAAGCGGTTGCCCTTCCCCGACAACGATATCAGCGCCGTAATGGCCAGGTGCCTCAACCATTCCAAGCGAGACGGGTTGAACTCCAATGATCAAAGCGGTGTGCTCTCCGATGATTTCTTTGGTAGAAACCAATCCTTCGTCAAGAATACCCAAAGGATTGGGTTGCTCAAGATAAACACCACAAGAACCTGCGGCTTCCTTGAGCGATTCTTGATTGAGCGTACCATCTGAATTATGCTCAAGTTTTTTGATGATAATCTCTGCCCCTTGACAGTAATTTTGCATGACTGACATCTTATCGGGAGGGGTTAACTCTGACACATAGACGGTATTGGCTTGGCTTGCTTTTTTGTTGTGAACACGAACGGCGCATGTCAGGGCCTCAGCGGCTGCTGTTGAACCATCGTAAAGCGAAAGGTTGGCAATTGGTAGCCCAACCAGTTCAGAAATAAGCGTCTGGAATTCCCACATTGCTTGAAGCATTCCTTGACTAACTTCTGGCTGATACGGGGTGTATGCGGTAAGAAACTCACCGCGGGTTATGAGTTGAAACACCGAGGCGGGAATATAATTGCGATACAATCCTGCACCCAAGAAAGAAGCACGACTCCCCATTGCAACGTTGGAGCCGAGAAGACGACGGGCATCTCTTAGAATCTCTTCTTCAGACTGCGGAGGGGGAAGAGGGAGTTCTCCCTTGAATCTCACTCCTTCAGGGATGTCGGAAAACAGTTCATCCATTCTCTCAAGGCCCATGGCACTCAGCATCTCGCTTTCTCGGCCGAGGTTTGGAAGTTGGTCTACCACGAGAATCACTCACCCTATGGGTGTCTGTTGAAATCCATGCGCGTCCCGCTCATAATGCATTGCTTTGTCCCACCTGCGGGAAGGGAACACCTCATGGCGGTGAACGGTATCGCAAAGTCATGGTCCGAGTGGCGATGGTGGTGACAAATCCATGCGCCCCTGACCCACGTGTTTTACGACACGCCACATGGCTTGCAAAAGCAGGTTATCGCGTCACTATCCATGCTTTTGACCGCAGTGAAAATTACCCTCTGAGCGAGAATATCAATGGTGTTCGTATTATGAGGTATCGCGTTGGAGTTGTTCCCTACGGCGGGCGGATATCCACGCTAATGGGATTGAAAAAATTCACGCGAAAGGTGCGGGAAACACTACTTCATGACCCGCCTGAACTTGTTTATTGCCATGATGCCGATACTCTCAAGGTAGGAATCGCATTAAAGCGCGCAAAGTCGGTCCCGTTTGTTTTTGATATGCATGACCTGCAACATACATGGGTAAGAATGGAGGCTCCAAATTCCCTCAGTCGTTCATGGGTTAGCCGCCAATTCAAACAAAAAATGTTATCGCGAGCAAAACAATCTGAATGCATAATCACCAGCAGTGGAAAGGTGGATGGGGGTTCAGAACGTGGATTTGCAGAGTGGCTTGAACACCATGGACTCTATGGAAATGTCGTTGAAAACCGACCCATGCCACCTTTTCCAGAACCTCTTACCTCTACCCAAGAAGGATGGACAGTGGGCTATTTGGGCCGTATTCGGGACATTAAATCCTTTGAACTCCTCCTCGCAAGTGTTCGTAATATGCCCATACTAGAACGGCCAAAAATTCGAATCGCAGGCGATGGAGTGGCTGCACCGAAAGTCCGTCGCTTGATGATGGATGCTGTAGAGGCTGGAGAGATTGAGGCCACGGTTACTGGTGCATTTTCTGCCAAAGAATTTAGTGAAATCATTCAGGAAGTTGATGTTATGTACGCCATGTATTCTCCACTTCGTGGCAATATTTTGCAAGGTGCCCTTCCAGTAAAGATGTTTGATGCTGCATCACATGGTGTACCCAGCGTAGTGAACAGTGGATGTTTGATGGGAGAAATTGCTCAATTAGAGAATATTGGTCTACCTGCGCTTTGGAATGACCCTGAGTCTGTAGCCAGTGCATTATTGAGCGCCAAAGAAATGCCCGTTGAATTAAATCACACAGGTGAGCGAGAGCAGCAGCGTTGGTTATCAGCAATGGATCCTGTTCTCAAACAACTTCAGTAAAAGGGTGGGCGAACAACCACTGCCTTGACCGATTTCCTCGGGCTAGCTACAACGAATACTTCGTCCCCTTCTTTCACTCCTTTGAGATACCCAATACCAATTCCAAGATTGTTAAGGCTCGGTGCAGGCGCACCAGATGTAAGTCGTCCAACAGACTCACCAGTCAAACCGACAACTTCCTTTCCTGGCCGAGGAAGTGGGCCTTTGTCCAGATAGCGCACTCCCCACCAACGTGGGTCTTCATCAGAATGGCCGATGACTCGGTGACGCCCGATAAATTCGTGTTCGAGGTCAAGGCCAAAGGGTACATTTGTTTCCCAAGAATCTCGGGTGAGAAAGGAAGCATCGCCTTCTGCCAATGGAGGCCAACAAAAGTCAACACCTGAAAGGAGAAATCCTTTCTCCAAACGTAGCGTATCACGTGCACCGAGTCCCACTGGTGTTGCACCAGCTGTAATCAAAGCACGCCAAAGAACGGGAGCGTCGTTATTGGGGATGAAAATTTCATATCCTGATTCCCCAGTATATCCAGTGCCTTGAATCCACCCAGTAATGCCCAACGGGTTTTCAGTTAGGCTACGCCATTTGAATCGAGCAACATGTTGCCCCTCACCCATAACTGAAGTAAACAGTTCTCTGGCTTTGGGACCTTGGAGAGCCAAGATTGACATTTCATCTGAGAGATTTTCTAACTGAATAGAACCATCATCGGGTAAATGCTTGGAGAACCAATTCCACATGACATCTATCATTGAAGCATTTGGTACTCCGAGAATCTCTGATTCACTCACGACGGCAAAAATCATGTCATCAATAAGGTGTCCATTTTCATCCAAAAAATGCGTATAGGCACAGCGAGAAGGCGTGATTGCTGATACGCGTTGCGTAGCAAGACCCTCTAACCACTCGCGCACTTTGACTCCACTGAATCGGAATGAACCCATATGGGATACATCAAACAGACCTGCTGAACGACGAGTTTCAAGGTGTTCCTCCTTAATATTGGAATACCAAATCGGTAATTCAAACCCGTGGAAATCAACAATGTTAGCATCAAGGGATAGATGCTCATCGTAGAGTGCAGTCCTTACAGGAATTTGGTCGCCCATAAACGCTGGAAAACGGCCCGCTCCATAAACTTCCGTTCAGAAATACCTCAACTCGTGGGAGGTAAACCTCGTACGATTTCTTCCCCATGGCGAAGGACTGAATCAACAAATCCATCAAGGCTCTTAAGCGTTACATTTTGGTTTGAGATGACTGGGCGCAGGATTACGTCATCACCAATATTGCTCCGACTCACCATGAACAGACCCTCGCGAATCAAACGATTGCGTAGTTCCACATTCAATTCATTCAATTTAATGTCAGTTCCCTTTGGCGAATATCTAAAACAAACGTTCGTCCACATGCGGCTTGACATTAGTTCAAGTGAAGGGTGTTTGACAATTAATTCTTCCAAGTGCGAGGCGTAATCCATGTACTGGTCGACCATGCTAGACCACCCTGCGTCGCCACGGACCCGCCATTCAAGCCACAATTTCAAAGCATCATTTCGTCGGCCACATTGAAGTGAATAACGGCCAAGGTCGTCGTCTTCAGCCTCATCATGGAATAAATAGTGAGCAACTTCAGCGTGCCCGCACAATGCACGCAAAATTTCGGGTCGTTTGATGAGAAATGTGCTGCAAATCAAAGGAAGTCCCATCATCTTGTGAGCATCCCAACACAAACTATCTGCCTTTTCAATTCCATCCATCAGAATGCGGTGAGTGGGTGAGAACATGCATGTGCCGCCCCAAGCAGCATCAACATGAAACCACAGATTATTTTCATGGGCAATATCTGCAATTTCGCTAAGTGGGTCAAAGGCACCTCTAACTGTAGTGCCAGAAGTAGCAACAACACAAAAGGGACGTAGCCCTTCTTTTGTTGCGAAAGCGACCTCTTCTCGAAGACTACTAGGGATCATCCTGCCATCATCATCGCATCGGACTTTTATCACATTCTGGTGTCCAATGCCGATAACATTCGCAGCCATCAAGACAGAATAGTGCGATTCGGCTGAGACAAATACCACCATATTGCTTCCATCAAAACCAGTTTTTGTTGAACCTGGAATAGCATACTCTCGGGCACATAACATACCGATCATATTACCGTTTGAGCCGCCCGTTGTCATTGTTCCAAATCCATCTGGAAAGCCAACAATTTCGCACATTCTCTTGAGAACAGTTTGTTCAATGAGGGTAGCAATAGGTGATAACTCAAAGGTGTACATTGAATTATTTGTTGCAGCAGCAATTATTTCTCCCGCTAGAGCAGGAAGAGATAGCCCTCCCCAAAGTGGATTCATGAACTCTGCGCGATGTGTTTTAACACTATTTTTGATGAAAGAGTCTAGGTCGTCAAGGGCAGATTGGACCCCAAGGCCTTCAATAGGTACGCTAACATCCAAAGTTCGCTTCAGCGAATTTGGTGACAATGAAGGATTGACGCGTTCGGTTTGATCTTTGGAATTGATGTATTCAATCAAACGATGAGAGATTTCATTGATGAACGCCTCGGTATCCATGACCATCTCCAATACGCTGGCATCGCAGGAGACTTATGATGCTGATTGTAATGTTTCTTCAATTAGTGCTAAAATCCAACTCTATTTATTTGATTCAGATAGCAAAATGACCCCCTTTCAATGATTGTCTTGTGCGGTTTAACCCAACCTGAATAATAACTTATTAAAAATGACTAACGGGGCACTAAGTTGCTTTTTTATCATCAATAAGTGTAAATATATACCAAAAATAAACTGCATCTCTGAAAACTAGGATAGGTTTTCAAACTTTTTCAAAATCTAAAATTTACGCCGTGAACTTGCTCATTAAAACTGAAAAACCGCACCAATTCTGCTAACATGAGAAAATATTTCATTCAAAGTGCATAGTTTTTCAGTAAGTTTGAATAGATGCCTCCTCCTAGAACCCATCATGCTGGGCTCAATAGGGAACAAATGGCTTGACCGTCTCCACCAACAACTTGCAAAGGAATTGAAAACGAACGGATGGTCACAGATGGACATAGCAAAGGCTACTGGATCAACACAGAGCACCGTTTCTCGACAGATAATGAAGGCGCCACAAGAACTCGGAGCCACTGCTGATGAGATTACAATTGACGGCTGGGCTCAAGAAATTGCCCAATCCATGGCTCAAATGGGTAATGATTTAGAAGTGATTCGTCAACGTTTTATTATTGAATTTCAATTCACTGGAAACCATAACATACGCTACGATAAAACACTTACAGGATTAAATCTTGACGAAGATCAAGCCTCCCGTGCGGTCCTCCGCAGGCTTGAATGGGCGACGAGCAGATTGGATTTGAATCGGATTTCATCCTACATGCCTGCCGTTGGAATGAACATCGCAGCGTGTACCAAGCAAGCGACTCGGGCTGAAGAGGTTGCTGCGTTCCCTGGTCGGATGACGCTTGTTGAAGGAATGCTTCGACGGCACGATACTCCAATGTTTGGAGCATCCAATCACCTCGCCAATCTCTTAATGCAGGTTCGAAATTTTGACTCACAAAAAACTGCGATACTCAACATACGCCCTCCAACCGTTGACGGTATGGTTGACCAAGGCGACCTTGACTACATTTCCGACGAACTTGGATTTGAACTTGGCTTTGCTCCAAAAGGAGAGCTTGTAGCCCCGTCTGGGCAACTTGATATCATTATTGACGAAGGAGCCTTTGGGTGGGAGCCTTCATTGTATATTGTTGGAAGGGATACGACGGAAGTTGTTGAGCGATGTCACGTCATTATTGATGCAATGAATACTGAGTGAAACTCATGAAAATTCATGCCCTTTTACTCACCCTCCTTGTTTTAGCCACGCCCTTGAGCGGATGCCTTGAATCGGCACAAATGCACGACAAAGAATGTGTTATTGTTAACGAGCCAAAGACTGACTCATCCACTCTTCGCATCCTCACCTATGATATTGCAGCATTTTCCAAAGAAATGCTTGATACCTTTACCAACAACACTGGATATGATGTAGAGTTGATTCGTACAGATGATGCTGGGGGAATTCTCGAGCAAATGTTGCAAACACAAGGCTCTCAGCAGGCGGACCTCGCAGTTGGATTAGACAATACTTACCTTCAGACTGCACTTGATTTTTGTCTTCTACAGCCCCACAAAACATTAGCTCCAACACTTGACCCAGCAGCAATATCACCCTATAGCGGACCTTATGCACTGCCGTTTGACCAAGGTGTGGTTTGCTTGAACATCGATGAAAATGGACTTGATTTAGCGGCACTCACATCTCCAGAGAACCTTTGGGAACTTACAAACGAAGAATGGAACGGAAAAACTGTATTTCCCTCTCCGATTACATCTTCTCCTGGTCGTGCATTCATGATTGCAACAATTGATTATTTTGAAAACGATGGGAACGAAACAACTGACGCCTTTGACTGGTGGAGGGGGATGGCAAAAAACGGTGCACGTTTCACCTCTGGATGGACTGAGGCTTACGAAACGCATTATTCGGGAGGATATGGCGAATGGACAGAGGGGCATATCGGAGATGCATTACTCACTGTTTCCTATTGCCATTCGCCAGGAGTTGAGGCATATTATGGAGAAAACAACACACATTCAACTTCCATTACCCTCGAACTCTCCACCTTCCACCAAGTTGAGTATGCTGCGGTTACAAATGGTGCAGGAAATACCGATGCTGCTAACGCATTTCTTGAGTATCTTCTTTCAGAGGAAGTTAACCGCAACATGCCCGAAAATAATTTGATGCTATCAGTTCTTGAAAATCCTAGCTTTCCACAAACCAATGGATATCAGTGGCATACGGATACACCTCAAATGAATTCCAATATCTCAATGGAGAGAATAGCAAACAACATGGACACATGGTTGGAACAGTGGCAAACATCCACGCAATGAGGGGAAATTATGGCGTTGAATCAGCGCTCAGACGCCTTCTTGAAAGCATTTCATGCCGCACAATGGTTTGCACTCGGTTTTATTCTTATCATTGGCATTGTGCCACTTTCTCTGGCTGTGCTTCGACTCTGTAGCGTTACACAAATCTCTCCAATTGAAGCATTGACCCGATTCCCCGAACAGTTCGGAGCCATGGATGCACTTCGTTTTACATTTATTGAGGCGCTACTCTCAACCCTACTAACCCTCGCCTTGGGACTCCCCATTGCTTGGGGATTGGGGCGTTATGAATGGAAGGGTTTGCGGGCGAAACGAGCGATGCTCTATCTCCCATTTGTCACACCACCAATAGTTGCGGCTGCAGGATTTTTAGCCCTGATTTCACCAGGCGGCCTTCTATTCTCTACTGGAATTGACCTAAGGGGTGAAACTGGCTTTATCGGATGGATTGCAGAACTTACTGGTTGGCAGCACCCAGGGCACATGTTGGCGCTAATAATTGCACATGCTTGGTTCAACCTGTCATTAGTAATTCGTTTTGTAGAGCCAATTATTGCTCAACTCAGTCCAACTTGGGAAGAGCAACTGAAAATGCTCCCCCAAGGTCAAACTAGGGCCAAGAGATTGCGGCACCTATGGCTTCCGGTCCTTGGACCAAGTGTCGCAGTTGCGGCAACATACGCTTTCTTTTTCTCATTTACATCGTTTGCCTTGGTGAAATGGCTAACTCCCGATTTCAATTCCCTTGAATCTCTTCTTGCTGATTTGGGAGGCTCAGCTGGAATTTTTAACTACAGGGTAGAAACAAGTGTTGGTGTTCTTGCTATTGCAGGATTACAAGCCATCATGATGCTGATTCTTCTAGCGAGTGCGGGTGCTCTTGAACGAAAGCACGCGACGATGTTATCACTTCATGAAGAATATGTGAATAGAAGAAAACATGGTTCCCCTCCTACACAGTTCAAAATAGCAGTTTATTCAATGCTCATTGCGAGCATGCTACCGCTCATTTCTGTCATCATTGCATCGTTTCGTAAACGGACGACTACCTCAGGGGGAACAGTTGATTTTGTTTGGACTCTCGAGGGGTGGCAAAGGGCATTGGCGGGGGACGCTTCAACGCTCACCCTGTTTGAGGCATTACAAAATTCACTGATGTACGCATTTTTAACACTCATCATTGCCCTGCCACTTGGATATCTTCTTGCCTCAATGTTTCATCGCTTTGAGCAAAACGGCAAGACTCGTTTGGCCTCAATTCTTGACACACTATGCATGATCCCTCTTTCAGCATCGGCCGTAATGATCGGTCTCGGTGTTGTTATCGGACTATTGAGATGGTATCCTGAACTCTTTATGTTCCGTTATCTCCCAGTTTTGCCTCATGTCATGCTTGTACTTCCATTCCTCGTTAGGATGCTTCGCCCAGCTTTTGCTCGTATTGAGCCTGCATACCTAGAGCAGGTTAAACTCCTCAATCTATCTCGCTTTTGGTCTTGGTGGCACAGTAAGGGTGCATTCATGGTCGCACCACTAACAATGGCTGCATCCCTTTGCCTAGCATTTTCACTTGGTGAATTTGGAGCAACTTATCTGCTAATTCGGGTGGGCTCTTGGGATTCTCTTTCAATAATGGTGGACCAATTGTTGGGCAGACCAAAATTTGACCCTCTCATTATGCCTACTGCAATGGCAGTAGCATCAACATTAATGCTCACAACACTGGTCATTCTATGGCTGAGTGAACAACTACGTATAAGGCAAGGTGCAACAGATGATTAACCTAAAATATTTGAAAAAATCCTATGGAGATAGAACGCTCTTTGAGAATCTAGACCTTCATTTAGACGACGGTGAAATCATATCTATTCTCGGGCCAAGTGGGTGTGGCAAGAGCACACTTCTTCGCATATGCTGTGGATTGATTGAACCAGATGAAGGTGTTCGTGAGGTTGATGGTGAAGTCATTGAAAATGGAATCACTACACCAGATATCGCCATGCTCTTCCAACAACCCGTCCTATTTCCACACCTTACCGTAGGCAAGAATATCGCTCTAGGTGCTGAAAGTGGAATTGCCAATGACGAACTGGCTAACATAGTTTCCTCAGTTTTGAAATTTGTTGACATGCCTGGCACTGAAACCAAGAATGTTGCAACACTTTCAGGAGGTGAGGCTCAGCGCGTTGCCTTTGCTCGTGCTCTGTTACAGTCCCCAAAATTGATGCTTCTTGACGAGCCTTTTGCCTCTCTTGGTCTTGAACAACGGCACAGGTTAGCCAAAGAGACTCGAAATCAACTCAAACAACGCGGGATTACAACCATTCATGTCACTCATGATAGCGAAGAGGCGGAAATTATGGCTGACCGCGTCATCTCATGGAGGGAACTCTACGCATCATCCCAAACCACACCAACTCCTATGAAGGAGGAAGTACAAGGCAAGAACAGTGAGCAATGATGATTGGAACTCCGGCTGATATAATCAAGTACACTCGTGCGGTTCAAATCCTCTTGAAAGGCTATTCGGGATACAAAAAAGGAAAGCGTATTGAAACCGATAAACAAATCCGCGAAGAAATAGTTAGGACATCCATCCGTGCTCGCCAACATATGCAAAACATACACGACCGCTCGGTCGATGATGACAACCTCAATGCAGTCCGCAATACCCGTTCTTGTATGCAAGAAATTGATGCGCTCATCGAAGATGTGAACAAGTCCTCATCGGGAACGGCACATGCTTTCTTTGCGGGTCAGCGAACTGTTTCAAATAAAGATCTAAAAGCCTTAATCGTCCACGATCATGAAGTGATTGAAATGGCTACAAACGCAGTTAATCTATCCAATGATTCAGAACGGGCCATGCAGCAAGCAAGCGATGATTTGATTCCAACAATTCAACGCTGTCAGCAAATGATTTCAAGTTGCAGAGGATTTTACACTGAACGTTCAAATCTGTTGAATGGACTCGAAAGTTAGAGGGATGAAAATGGCTAAATTTAGATGGAGAGATAACCCCGAAATCATAGCACGACTTGTTAAAACTGAGACTATCAAAACTTGGAAAACAAGTGATGTCACGCTCAATCCCAACGAGGCATGCGCCTTCATTGAAGACGGAAATATTGGAGAAATTGTGAGTGAAGAAGTCGTGCGTAATATTGGTGGTGGCTTTGGAAGATTCCTCGGCGACTTCCTTGGTCGCAAAGCAAAGGACCGCCGCATGCTATTTGTCATGACGGGCCCGATGGATATCAGCGTCCCTTTCGCACATCCTCTTGGTGACGGTCAAACCGCAAAAGGTGTGGCTCAATTTCGTATGCAATTTCGTAAAGGGGACATTGTAAAGTTGCTCAATGTATTTGCAAACCGTGCTCCTATTATGGACAGGGCTAACCTTTCCGTGTTAATTGGACAGGAGGCATCTCATCGTGTGATTGCACCAATTCTCTCAGCGGTGGAATCGCTTGCAGAACTTCGAGGTTTTGATGTTCAGGAACGATTTCAAATGCGGTGTGAAAAGGAGCTACGCCCGCTCTTTCAAAGCATGGGGGCGACCATGCTAGGTGCAATGATTATCACGCAACAAACTGACCTTGAGCGTCTATCTGCACTGCAACATAGCCTACGTGCTGCCACCGATACGGAAGGTGCTCAAGCAGAGGCTGAAGTTCAACGACTTGCACACCGTGAATCGGTTACTCTCCGCCGTATTGAATGTGAAATGAACATTCAACGAGGTAAGGCAAAAGGGCAAGTTATGATCGAGGTGGAACAAGAACTTCACGAATTGCGCAAGCAAGAAGCGGTCTGGGAGGCAGAACTCAAACGTGATCAAGCAAGAGCGGAACTTGATGCCAAGAAGATGGAGGACAAGACTGCAGTAGCAATGTCCCTGTTTAACGAGGTTCAAGAACGAAAAAAGGAACGCATGAAAACTTCCAATGACATACAAGAGTCAATGATGCGACTTGCTGCTGAAAACGGCGCATTAACTCCAGAAGTCATGCAGGAATTCTTACGCCAACAAGGAGGACAAGCACCTCCTGCTGTACCTCATCCCTGCCCATCATGCCAACAAATCGTGCAACCTGAGTGGAATATATGCCCGCACTGTGGAACGGGACAAGCTCAGAATTGAATATATGGAAGAAGGCGACATGGTTTCCTTTCGATGGAAAATAGTGGACCGATGGTTTCCAAATTATCACTCATGGGAACGGCCAAAAGTAGCATTTTTTTTGCTGTGTTTTTTCCTCACTACCTGTGCAATTCCATACTTCCTCACCAATCGTATTGCAGCCTGGAGGGGAGTGTCAATTTTCAATCCTGAGAATTTTATTGACGAAATTATCCCCTACATGTCTTGGAATGTCATCTTTTACTTCAGTTTCTATCTTTATTTTCCGATTGTATCCTGGTATGGTTCTGCATCTGGCCAGCGTAGAGAAGAAGGGCTGATTTTTCATCAGATACTAACCAGAGCCACATTGCTTGCATGCCTTCTGTTCGTCATTTTTCCCGTAAAGGTGAATCTTCGTCACCAAGTTGTTAGTCAAAATGACCTGTTCAACCCTTTTGTGACGGCACTTCACACAGCAGACCCACCGTTCAACTCGTGGCCTTCCTTGCATGTGATCCAAAGTTTTCTCATCGTCATGGTAATGCGCCGATGGTTGATTCACGACGGTAAGTGGAAACGTTGGCTTTCTCCCTTAGTATGGATTTGCTGGTCCTTATTGGTGTTCTCGACCATGAGCACCAAGCAACACTACATTTTTGATGCTGCCACAGGACTTATCTTTGCGATTTTAGTTTGGTTTTACGCCTGCAAGCCAAAACTCAACCAAATAGTGTATTGACCATTTGGGGTTTCGTAAGATAGATTGTAAGACCAATTCCAGCCATAATCATCATCCACGAGCCGACCATTTTGATCATTCCTGTAGCCCTTCGTAAGAAATTAATCATGACTTGGCGACCCATTCCAACAAGCATGGTTACGCCCACCATTAGGATGAGTAAGCCGAACATCAATCCAGCTACGCCAAACGCAATGGCGGAGGCCCCTAATGTGCCCAAAAATATTACGAAAGGAAGTACCGCAGCGGCGGTACAATCAATTGACGCAGCCGCATATCCAATGCCATATAGGTACATGTTACGGCGTGGTGTGAATGTCTCATCCATCTCTGTCGTGC
>Ga0066849_10000877_pt1 | contig 12268 bp, 4 predicted proteins | sample ETNtaG_9_FD_65492 | JGI IMG/M metagenome (GOLD analysis project Ga0066849, IMG submission 65492) | Marine microbial and viral communities from oxygen minimum zone, Eastern Pacific Ocean - ETNP201406SV69 | ecosystem: Environmental > Aquatic > Marine > Oceanic | place: Pacific Ocean: Eastern... | reverse complement strand
TGTATAATTGTTGCAAATTTATATGGAAATTAGCATGAGTAGAACGATTAATCACGTCAAAATAACGGTCGTCGCCAGTGGTGAAAATTGGATCCAAGGTCATGTTTTTCAGGCGTGAAACACTATCTTTGTAATCGCCATCAAAGGATTCGTTTAACCACGCGTTAATCTCGGAATCTGTATCGCCATCAAATTCAACCCAATTTGCCTTCATGTCCTCGAATTCATGACGCATTGCCATTGCTAGTCCGGCCTCAATTTCTTGGAATGTTTGGCTGCCGTCTACTTCGGTCATAGATGTAATGTCAACCGCTTTTTGGAAATCGGTACCGTTGACATATTCCCAGTCATCACCTTGTAATTCTTGCATTAAATCCACGTCGCCAAAGACAGCCTTGCCTTGAACAACAGTCAATGCTACATCAGCGTCAATAGCCTCGATTAGATTGCGGTATGGGTCCTCATGGAAAGTATCGATTACTACAAGGTCAGCATACAGATCTGCTTTTACACGGCCAACAAATGGTGACCATCCAGTAGCATCAGCAGGGTTAGATGTGACCATCTCAACTAACTCATAATTGCTAAAGTGTCCGCCAAGATTGTTAGTATTCCACATATCGGCAACTTTCAATTCGTGGAGATTATTCTTAGAACCACTTGGCCCCCAATCAGGGGAAAGAGAGATCTTTACTCCGGCTTGGTCTGCAGCAACTACATCAGTAGTATCACCGTAAAGCAGCAAATTGGAAAGTGGTGACCAAACCAGTTCAGAGTTTTTGCTAGCCATCTTACTAAATTGTGAAGAATCTAAGGCTGTGCCGTGAATAACAATAGTTTCATCCATAATCAAACCCTTGTCCCAAAGTGCATCAAATTCATTTTTACTAGATTGATCAACACCTTCTGAGAGATGGACAAACCACGCATTTAATGTTCCAGATTCACTTTGACTGATTAGATGGCTACCCGTGTAATCATCATCGGCAGCACCACACACTGCACAGGTTGAAATTCCATCTTGCCCGAAATTGTATAACTCTACATTTCTAGATAGGATACTATCCCATGCTTGAGTGCCTGAACTTGGAGATCCTTGCATTGCAGTTACGCCACCTGATACAGCCTGAACTTCAGCATACTTCATCTGTTCACTAGCCATATCCCATCGGTAATTAGATTGAATATTGGTCTTAAACCAAGTAATACTTGGTCCGTAATCCCAGTTATCACCCCACTGATATCTATTGGCGTATCCTCCTTCATCTGATTTTTGGCCTTCACTCAAATGGACATCGAAATCCCAAAGCGGGATGTGATTGTAATGTACATGGTTGTGTAGATCAATAAGGCCTGGATAGATTGTCCCTTCAGTATTGACAATGGGTACATCAGTGAAGTCTACGCCAGCAGGAGGGTTAGCATTAGATGCCCAAACACCAGTTATCTTACCATCTCTAACCATGACATTGCCGTCATTAATCACGTTAGTTTCACCGTCCATGGTGACAACTCTGCCCTTGAGCAAAAACGCTCGTGAGGAATCAGTATTGCTTAATTTGTAACATTTTACAATATTATCGGGTGTAGTGTAAGTTCCAGTGAAGTCACTTGCTCTTCCTGGTGTAGGGTCGTCCTTGGTCAGAACCTCATTTTCTTCGATATATGAAAGTCCGTAACTAGAGTCAGCAGCTGGGAATGATAAACTGTCAATCAAGTTTGAAGTTGTATCAGTAAGTGATACGGTTTCGCCGTCAAAGTAACTTAAGTCCAAATCAGAATCTGCTCGGAATACAACTATTCGAGCATCTGCATCTATGGTTGTATTGTAGGCTAGTTGGCATGGCGGGCTACCGCTGGTGGTAGACAATACCCAACTTGAAACATCTGCTACTGAGTCGCCAGAGTTCCATATTTCAATAAATTGGTCGCTGTATTTCCCATATTCACCATCTCCATTCCAGTCAACAGCACCATAGAGATTGGTTGAGTTTTCATTACTAACGAGGTTGTTTGGACTGATAAATAATTCTGAAATTACCACATCAGCTGCTCTTCCTGAAGTATTGTTAGCATTGTTATTGTCTAGGTTATCAGCAGCATAACTCCACGGTGAAATAATCATCAGCAGGAGGATGGTTGAGGCAACAAGTATTCGTCGCATGTGCCGACCTCAACAATCAAGGACATTAACTCAACGGTCTAGTGCTTTAGACGATTATATCATAGGCCGATTTAAAATGGCTGTAATATGGCTACATTAGAAATCAGCGAACCTATCTTCGCCCCCACTATTGATGACAACGAAATTGTGATCCTTGATTTTTGGGCTGAATGGTGTGGGCCATGCAAAGCCTATGGTCCGGTTTATGAGCGTATTTCCGAGGAATTCCCGGATGTAGTATTTGGTAAAATTGATACTGAAGCAGAACCAGAATTGGGCCGTATGTTCAATATCCGTTCTATTCCTACAACCGTTGCCTTCAAACAACAAATTGGCGTTTTCATGCAGCCAGGTGCTTTGCCTGAGGATGCTCTTAGAGACCTAGTTAAGATGTTACAGGGGCTTGATATGGATGAAGTACGAGCTGAGATGGAGAGCATCCAAAATTCTAACTCTGAGTGAAAACAAGTCATCCGATGATTTCAATAGGTCTACTGGAAGGGCGAAGCATGGACTGGAGGCCATGGCTTATCATCACTGTTTTAGTGAGCGCTAGTCTTTCAGGATGTTTTGGTGAAGATTCGGAAGAGAATAACAAAGAGGTGGTTTTTGAAGACTATCTAGAACCTTGGCAGAGAGTAGGTAAGCAATACGATAACACCGATGAATTCAGCCGAGTAACTGAAAATGGTACACATAATACATCTTCGCCACAATCGGTTTATGTTTCAGTTCCAAGTATTACTGCAGCCGATGGAGGAGCTGGTATTACCGGTGGGGCAGAAGTTCATTTGGGCCTGTGGCTACCTGAGATTGAAGGATGTGATTTCGCAGATGGAAATATTTCTGAAGAATGTAAGGTTCCAGTTATTGCAGATATTGGTCCGTACTATGATGATGGCGATGTCTCAGCCACAACTCCAGCCGACCGATTGGGGAGATTTCTCATCGAGAATTATGTTCCTCATGGCTATGCAGTAGCCCAAGTCTCAGTATTTGGGACCGGGAATTCAAACCATTGCATGGATCTAATGGGTACAGATGAACAAAGAGGTATTGATGCTGCGGTAACCTGGTTAGGTGAAGCAGGATGGTCCAATGGTAATGTAGGGATTATCGGAAAGTCATATGATGGTTCAACTCCTTGGCAGGCAGCAACATTTGGCAATCCATATCTGGCAACAATTGTACCAATGTCTGGGCTCATTGGAGTCCATGAATTGATGTGGCGTAATGGTAGCATGGAAGCGCGTGGTATGATAATGCATAACGGTGTTTATGGCACATTTGGAATCGATGGTGATACAGGAGATAGTGAAAATTTCTGTGAAGGTTATCTCGAAGGCTATGTCAATGGTCCAGCAGCTTATCAGACCGGTGGAATGGTAGATTATGCAGGCAATACCTATTGGACAGAACGTTCCTTCCTTGACCGTGTTTTGACCAATTATAATGGGTCAGTTTATATTATTCAAGGAATGCAAGACTGGAACGTAGACCCTCACATGGCTTTCCCCACTCATCAATTGGTTGAAGATGCAGGAATTGAGGTCAAGACACTTGCAGGTCAATGGGCTCATGATTACCCAGACCGACTAGAGGGGCATAGTTCACAAGGCTCTGGTGCTGGTGCTGAAGCATATCCATACACCTTGAGATGGGATTGGGCAGATGAAATGTTATACTGGTTTGATTGGTATCTCAAGGGCGAAGGCAGAGCGCCAACTCTTGGTGTTGAGATGCAGGATAACCGTGGCGGCTGGAGATTTGAAACAACATATCCTGCCATGGATACAGAATATCTCGAAATTAATGGTGCGGATTTGAGTCCTGATGGCACTTCAATGTCTGCAGCATCAAGTATTACTATGAGTTATGGGCCATTTGAAGAAAATGTGTATATTGCTGGAATGCCAACATTCCATATTCCAGTCACTCCAAGTACGCTGAATGGAGCTCATGGTTTCCTTGAAATGACCGATGAGAATGGAATGCATTTAGGACATGCAGTAATGGATTTCAGATTCCATGCTGGAGGGAGAGCTGGTCAACTGAATATGATTCCTTATGTCGAGGTTGTTGGATTGATGGAATTCATGCCGATGGATGTTTACTTGGAAGCAGGTGAATCCATTTTCATTACATTGACTCAAACTGGAGAAGATTATGTTCCCTCTTCTTCATCAGTCGGTGGTTATTCTGTTGATTGGAGTGCATCAACATTGACACTTCCAATTGTAAATAGGACCTGTGAAGATCTATTCCAAGTGCCAATGATTGAATATGATGAGAACATGTATTACAATGATATCTGTTAATCAAAGAGTACAAACTCTACTAACATCAAACATACATAACTGCTCACGAAGTTATAACTCAGTATTGAGGAAGAACCATTTCAACAGCAAATAGTGGGTCAGGGTCTGTAGAGTCATGGTAAGCAACTACAACTCCTCCATCATTTAGAATTGCTAAAGAGGCAAAATCAAACCTGATGTCATTCCCTGCTCCCGATGTAGAATCTAAGTCGCCGAGCCCAATATAGGTTAGAGTATCAGGCTCCATGCTCTCAGAATAACCTCTGACATGGTAGACGGTATCAACATCTGGTCCTTCTGAACTTTGGTATCTTACATTAAGGATAAATAGATCTAAGTCTCCATTGGCTTGGAATTCCCATTCTTCTATTTGTGATGCCATGTCTCCTATTTCATAAGTATAGTTTGACCAGTTAACCGCTCCATCTGTGGACATATAGTGCGTGAAGGTGGTTCCAGAATTAGTTACACAGTGAATTGTACCCGATGAATCAATTTGACAGTATTCTGAGGGGAATTGGACTGCTAACTCATTCCATGAAAGAGAAGTGTCCATGAATGCAGCATTGCCGTTGTTATAGTAGGACGGGAATATCAATCCACCACTTGGCATTGGGAATGCACGCATTTCCTTGTGAGGTTTGTTAACATCATAATACGCAGGCAAGTTTGCTTCAGTGAAGTCCAAATCCAATTCTACATCTGGGTCGCCACCGCTTCGGTCGGGGAATTGGAATGGATAGTAATTTAATCCATCAACACTGATTTGACCACCTGCGTCGAGACTTTGATGCCAGAAATTAGAGACTACTATACTTGCCCAATCACTACTTCCCATCGATGATTGGATTGGTCCTACGACTTCAACCTGCCATGAACGGTCATAGAATGGTTCTGTAATTCTATTGTAGCACCATTTCCATTCATCCTCAGATTCGTCATATAGTATAGCATAGAATTTGTCAAGTTTCAAGTCTGCGCCAGGATAAGGAAACCAAGACATTGAAATGATATCTCCATTGGTTGCCTGAACTATACTACCTTCTCCAAGTCCTTCTTGTCCAGGATTGGTTGGAACTGCAGTCACACATTGTCCAAGTGCTGGTAGAACTCCAGGAATGTATGTATCCCATAAATGGCCACGATCTAAACTCCATACTGGATATTCGCCTCCAATATTGAGTATTTGGCCGTCGATGGTAGTAGCAAGATAGTGCTCACAACAATTACCACCTTTGGAAGCATCAAATACTGCCCATGACATATTAGTGGATTGATTTGTGTGAAGGTCGACAGTGGTAAATGGTCTTGGAGATTCATGGCTTTGTTCATCAATCAGCGTATAACCAGTCCAAATATTTTCAACAGGTCCATCTTCTTCAACAAATGCTTCTCCATTGCTGAAACAACCAGCAAGAACGGTTGACAATGACAACAATATCGTCAGTGTAACCCGTCGCATGATTAGACGAAGTGCAACTTATGTTTGAAACCGTCGTTTGCTAGATTATTCACGAACAACCAAGTTGATTTTGGCGCCATCAACTTCGAAGGCTTCTGATTCAGCACTAGGCTTGTCGCCCTGAGGGTGGAAGATTGCAGCACTAGCTCTTGTTTCTGAGACAATCCATTCACGGTCATTCTCGAATAAGTCCGGTGCGTTTTCAGTCCAAACCTCTAGTTCAATTGTCGCTTCAATATCCAGATTCATGTCTTTACGCTTGGCTTGAATTCTCCTTGTTATGTCTCTAGCCAGTCCTTTGGACAGAAGTTCTGGAGTATCATTCATGTCGAGAACTAGGCTGACTTGAGAGGTGTCATCACCTTGTCCAACTTGAATTGTAGAGGCGGCAAAACCGGATTTTTCGATTCTCTTAACCTCGACATCACCTTCTTCAATAGTTACACCCATTATCTCACAAGAACCTGCTTTGATTTGTTCAAGCATTGCCACAGGGTCTGTAGCATTTCTAATTTCACCTGCTATTGCGTTAACATCGCCTCTTGCTCTTGGAGCAAGTGCTCTAAAGTTAGGTGCAAGTTCAATTTGCTGGAAACGATCTAAATCCTGTTCGACTGAAATATTCTCCACATTCAACTCCTCAGCAAGAATATCGTGGAATTGTGAAAGGTCTGGTCCAGAGACAATCCATCCATTACCACATGGCAGTCTCTGTCTTCGATTAGAATCAACTCTAATACGGCGGCCAGTTTCAGCCAATTCTCTAACCAAAGCCATTTCTTGTTCAAGTGCTAGGTCTAGGGGTGGTAGTGTTGCAGTTGCTGCTGCTGCTTCTAAGTCCCATTCATCAGCAGTTGCACCATCTAGTGAACCTGGAGTTCCGAGAGGCCATGCAGCCTGATGAACACTTTCACCAGTAAGGTTACGATAGATAATATCAACCATAAATGGACTAACCGGAGCCACCAATCTACACACGGTTGTCAACACTTCGTGAAGTGTATTTTGACATGCAAGTTTATCGGTATTTTCCGCTTCATCCCATAACCTTCTACGGCTTCTTCTAACATACCAATTAGACAAATCATTAACGATGAAATCCTCTAGATCACGGCAGGCTTTGTGGAAATTCCAACCCTTGAAATCACCATGGTAATCATTGGCTACTGATGCAAGTCTCGAAAGAATCCACCTGTCAAGTGGAGGTCTTTGTGATACTTCAACGCCATCGGTTTCAGGGTCAAAACCATCAAGAGCAGCATAATCTGCATGGAACTTGTAAATATTCCAAAGCGTGAGGAACATCTTAGCATAAGTTTCACGAACGCCATTCGGGTCAAATTTGAGAGGGCTCCATGGTGCGCCAGCAGTAACCATATACCATCTAGTTGCATCAGCACCTTCTCGATTGAAATGGTCCCAAGGGTCAACAATATTACCTTTTGATTTAGACATCTTTTTGCCCTCAGCATCAAGAATTAATCCTAGGGAAAGACACCTTTTGTAAGCAGGTGAGTCAAATACAGTAGTCGAAACAGCAAGAAGCGTGTAAAACCATCCTCTAGTCTGGTCGACACCTTCACAGATGTAATCTACAGGGAATGAAGAATTGAATGTCTTGCCGCCATCGAAAGGATGGTGCCACTGAGCAAATGGTGCACAACCAGAGTCGAACCAACAATCCATTACAAATGGTTCTCTATGCATTGGCTTACCATCATCAGTAACCAGAGTAAATCCATCAACAATCGGCCTGTGTAGGTCGACATCATCAGGGCATTCTGGATTATCAAATCCGGCAGCATTTGCTTTGGCAACTTCAGTTTTCAAGTCTTCAATAGAACCGACACACTTCATCTGACCGTCTTCACTTCGCCAAACTGGTAGTGGAGTCCCCCAATATCTTTCTCTTGAGATCGCCCAATCCTTGACATTCCGCAACCATTCACCGAATCGTCCTTCACCAACCCAGTCCGGCGCCCATTCAACACTATCATTGAATTTTAGCAGTTGTTCTTTGACGGCAGTCATTTTGACAAACCATGAATCCATTGCGTAGTACAGTAGCGGATGATCGGTTCTCCAACAGTGTGGATAGTCGTGTGAATATGCTTTTTCACGATATAACAAACCACTTTGAGGCCCCATTCCATTAGAACCGGTAGGAGAGGAAAGTAGTTCGATTATTGTCTCATCACATTCCTTTACATATCTGCCATCAAGTCTTTCATGAGTTCCTGAAATAAATGCCCCATCCATACCTACTGTGTGGTATGCTGGGAGACCTACTTCCATTCCCAAGTTATAGTCATCTTCACCGTACATCACAGCGGTGTGGACTACGCCTGTACCATCTGTTGTAGTTACCCAATCAGCCGATAGAACAGTCCACGCTGTAGTTGAATCTCCACGCGGAACAGCCCCAGGGAATAATGGTTCATAGGAACGACCAATCAAATCACTTCCAGGAAATTCTTCAATGATTTCTACATTGTGACGCAAAACCTCCTTCATCAAATCCTTAGCTAGAATCATAGTTTCACCAACATCAGCACCACCTGCACCAGTCCAATTTGCAGCAACTTCGGAGACCTTCACTTTGACATAGGTAACTTCAGGTCCAACTGCGAGTCCAACATTACCAGGTAAAGTCCATGGTGTAGTAGTCCAGGCTAATATTGAAGATTCGTCATCAGTGAGTTTGAATTTAACGTAAACCGATGGTTCTTCAACTTCTTTGTATCCTAGAGCGACTTCGTGACTTGAGTATGAAGTTCCAGTTTGCGGACAATAAGGTAGAACTTTGTGTCCACGGTATAGAAGACCTTTGTCAAACATCTGCTTCAAAGCCCACCAACATGATTCTACGTAATCATTGTGAAGTGTAACATATGGATTGTCTAGGTCTACCCAGTAAGCCATTCTTTCAGTCATTTCCCGCCATGCGGTTTCATAAGTCCATACAGATTCTCTACATGCTTGATTGAAATTATCCATTCCATATTCTTCAATCGCTTCGTTAGACATCAAATCCATTCGCTTTTGAACTTCAATTTCAACAGGTAATCCGTGAGTATCCCAGCCTCCCTTTCTTTCGACTAGGAAGCCTTCCATGGCCTTCCAACGGCAGACAAGATCTTTGTATGCTCTTGCTACAACATGATGGATTCCAGGCTTACCATTTGCCGTGGGAGGTCCTTCCAAGAAAATAAATGGTGCGCCGTTCCTTCTAGATTCTATTGAATTTTGGAATGCATTTTCTTGACTCCATGTATTCAGTAGTGCGGTTTCAAGAGAAACAGCATCGAGTTCTCCGGCGGGTTTAGGCTTAGCCATGGTGTTGCGAAATCGGTTTTTCTCTTGAACCTCACCCTTAAATTGAATTTTATTTCTAATATTGAGGGACTGAATGGTAGTTACTTCCTTTACCTCATACTTTCAAGCGTATGTTTGAAGTCCTTACAGGTATAGGGTTAAACATGTCCGCCCCAAGTTCTTGGCGCAGCGCCTTGTTTTTGGCAATTTTAATGGCAATAATTGGGCCATTACAAATGACTGGAAACAACGCACTTGATTTGGACTCTAATCTCTACCTTGAAGATGAAATAATACCGAAATTTTCTGCGATTGGTTCTGAAGAATTGATTGAATTGGATGGCGATGGCACTGCTAATGAGGATTTCACAGTTGAAGTTCCTAGTGACGCTCCAGTTACCGATCTTCAGATGAGTATCCAACCATCAGTAATGCAAACTCATTATGGATTTACTTGGTCTGGTGATTCAGCCTGGTCAAATCCCGATGCTACTAAAAATGGAACGGTAGTTGAAGGGACTTCATTAACAGGCTCTGCTGCAGGTACATTGTGGGATTTCAACAGTGGTGCTCAAGGATGGACCTTTTCCAACTCGAATGCGGGGCGAGTAACTTCACCTGCTTGTGGGTTAAATGGTTCAACAGGTGGTTCTATACGATTGTATCAAGGGACATCATCAGCAACTTCTCCTGCAATTGATTTAGCGGGTGGAGTTAACATACCTTTGGATATATGGATTAAACCCGGTGACCAAAATTGTGGGGAATCGCCTGATTCGGGTGATAATCTCAGAATATCTTACAAAAATGCAGGTAATAATTGGGTTGCTATAACAACACTTATTGGGCCTGGTTATAGTCCTAATAATCCTGTTCAACAATTTTCAAGTATACTTCCTGCAGCAGCATTACATACTAATTCACAATTTAAAGTAGAACTTGTTTCTGCTTCTGGAACTAGTTTTGATTATTGGTTTGTTGATGATGTACATATCGCATCACCCCCTGGATCAAATTGGACAAGTCCTTCGATAGGTTGGGATTCTTCTGCTACTCAACAAGTTGAGAGGAGTACATATGCCCCACTTAATTTAGATGTTGAGATTCCGAATGGGGCGTTTTTAAACTGGACAATTGTTGATTCTTCTGGAAACAATATTCTGGGTGCTCATGGGAGTAATGATGCGGTTATTCCTCTCAATATGATTGACCATGAAGCCTATCCATCTGTTAGAATAATATTAGAATTTAGAGGTTCGCCATCAGGTGCTGGTATTCCATTACTACATTCTATCAATGGGGATGGGCAAATGCAAACTTCATTTAGTGGTGGAATCGGTGATGAGGATTGGTTTAGTAATTGTACTCAAGGGGGTTCAGTGGCAATAACCACAGGACTTGTAGCAGATACTGATTGCAATTTCACTTCTCCTTGGTTTACAACCGTTTCACCAGCAGATGCTATTACTGGATCTAGTGATTTAGTAAATGCCCAATTGCAGATTAGATCCCTTGAGGATTCGAATTGGACCAATATTTCATCACCATCATTCTCGTATCAGTCAGATTCTGCCATTTACAAATTTCAGTTTAGACTAATTCATGATGGAACTGCTAATAATGGTTGGAGTGTCAAATTGCTATCTTGGACTTTACTTGGTGGTAAGTATCCTGCACAACCTGGAATTGATTTCAATGGAGATGGGATTCTTGAATGGGGTGGAAGTGATAATCGTTTAGGCTCTTGGGGTTGGCAAGATAGGTTTGAGAATGGCGAAGAGAGAATCGCTGTGAATCCAGGTATATCTGGCACAGCATCTACTACTGCATGGATGCCAAGAGATAATATCGAGAGTTTTTCAGTTGGAGTACTTGCTGAAACAGGAGTTCTAACCGGGCTGTATATTAGAGTCGGTAGCCAATTGATTGCAAACTGGTCTTACGATAGTGTTGATAGTACTTACATTTCATTGAATACAACTCAATTAGAAGCATTAAGTTATGCTGCATCAACCGCATCCAGTGTTGGATTCCTTGGTGCTAATTTTGTAGAGGTTGACTTTGAGGTTACAGGTTCTGGAGGCATGAAGATGGCAGGACTTTCAATACCCTATCCAGTTTCAGTCGCAATAAACTCAAATCAACAATCACCTATGGTTCTTGGAATCAACGATGTTCGCTCGACACTCTCCAGTACAGGAGGTCAGCATTCTATCCCAATTCCATTTGTTTCTGATTCTGCAGGAGGTTTGTCGGTTACTCTTGATGGGGTGAATTATTCTGCTGATGTGGAGATCTTGTCTACATACATGGAAGATCCAGTTCAAGTTCTAACGCCAAGCCAGCGTTGGCATACAATGCATACTAGTTTCAAAGTCACCGCATCATCTCCAGGATTGGCTAGGTTAGATGTTGTTGGTACTAACAATCATGCGACATGGTTGATACCAACTGGTGGAGGTTCTCCAATTGGACAAGGAGATAGTGACCTTGTTGAATTACATCCTACCTCTTGGATTAATTTCACGCAAGTTGGAACCGATGTCGATGTGGCGATAACATATAGAATTGAACAAGGCTGGGATGATGAAGAATATCTTGCGGCTTCTACCAGACTAGTACTCTCTAATGGGGTAGTATCGATTCCAGCGACCCATTCATGGGGTGGGATAGGTGGAAACTACAAAGCTTTAGAAAATGATCTTGAAATCAAGAGTGTCACCTTTTTCACAGAACTGGGAGAATTAGCAAGTGATGAGTACTATCTCCCTGCTGGTAAGGAGCTTGACATTTCGATAGATGTAGGATTTGAAGGCCTAAATGGCATTGATTCTTTTGCGGATGGTGAAGCGATAGTTTCACTATATCACGGTTCTACTATAGCTGCTAATACAACTACTTTAGATGACGATACATGGAATTTCACTGATGTGGTTCCATTCACTAATGGTGTATTGGATTGGAAGATAGAAGTGACTCCATTAAATGGCTCAGGAGTGACTGCTGATG
>Ga0066849_10000874_pt1 | contig 12301 bp, 9 predicted proteins | sample ETNtaG_9_FD_65492 | JGI IMG/M metagenome (GOLD analysis project Ga0066849, IMG submission 65492) | Marine microbial and viral communities from oxygen minimum zone, Eastern Pacific Ocean - ETNP201406SV69 | ecosystem: Environmental > Aquatic > Marine > Oceanic | place: Pacific Ocean: Eastern... | reverse complement strand
TAGGAGGCAGGTGTACCAATGTCTAATCAATCTGCATTATCGAATGTCAGGTTTGATAGTTGGGATATTGACTCCAATGTTCTTTCTGCATTATCTGAAAAAGGATGGGAATGCGCAACTCAAATTCAGGCAGAAGCCATACCTCTTGCTAGAAAGGGACTCAATGTAGTAGGTCAAGCTAGGACTGGTTCTGGAAAAACAGCAGCCTTTGGAATCCCTTGCATTGAATCAACTAAATCTAATGGCATAACACAAGCCATCATAATCACCCCAACTCGTGAATTGGCTCAACAGGTTTCTGAAGAACTACTATGGTTACAGGGCGGCAAAGGCTTGAAAATTGAGACTGTTTATGGCGGTACAGACATAGATAAGCAAGCAAAGAAACTTGATGCTGGAGTAGAAATCATAGTTGGTACCCCTGGCAGAATTATTGATATGACCAAAAGAGGGCATATTCAACTTGATGGAATTACAACTCTTTGTTTGGATGAAGCAGATAGGATGCTAGACATGGGTTTCTTCCCCGATATCATTTGGGTCCTAGAAAAAATGGATAATCGTAAACAGACTCTGCTATTCAGCGCAACATTTCCTGAAGAGGTACTGGAAGCCGCTAATACATTCATTAATGATGCGGAACATGTGATGTCAGACGATTTAGATGTAGAAATACCTGAAATTGAACAGATGCACATTACTATTGGTAGGGCCAACAAATTATGGGCTTTAGGCCGTATTTTGGCTAAAATGGATGATGCTGATCAAATGATGGTATTCGCTAATACAAAAAGGATGGTGGACTTACTTGTTCAGCGCCTGAATAAATTCAGATTCAATTCGGTGGGCCTACACGGAGATATGCCCCAAAAGAAGCGTGAAAGAATTATTGAATCATTTAAGGGTGGACAAGAGAAAGTACTCATATGCACTGATGTAGCAGCTAGAGGAATTGATGTAGATGGTGTAACAATTGTTGTCAACTATGATTTGCCTGATGATGTTGAGAGTTATGTTCACCGAATTGGGCGTACAGGTAGAATGGGTAGGAAAGGAACTGCTTGGTCATTCGTTAGTGGTGAAGATAAGGGGCAACTTCAGAAGATATGCGCAACATGGAACCTTGAAATCCCTGAGTCTGAAGCACCTGAATTGCCCGAAGGAGTCACTAGAGATCCAGTAAAGAGGCAACAGGATTGGGTTGAAGTAGCCAATAATTTTGGGATGGTACCAGTTAAACTGTCAATCGGTATTGCTCAAGGTGCCTCAAACCACTCCATTACCGATTGGTTTTCGACTGAAGCTAGATTAAGTGAACTCGCAATTGGTGAAGTCAGAATTTCAGAAAATACTAGTGAAGTCGAAATCCATCTAGACAAAGTAGAATCTGTCCTTAAGGTTATGTCAAATCGCAAGTGGGAAGGGGATTCAGTAGAACTTGAAATCCTTAGATGAGTGAAAATAATTTCACTCTTCTTCATCAGTTTTTACGTCCCAATCAATTTTAAATAACGCAAATGCGGATACAGTTGCACTAGTGAATAAGGTGCGCCAAGCCTTACCCGAGATATTATCCCACTCCCTAATTTCTTCGGAACAAATTGCAGAAACTATTTCTTCACATCCTTCTGATTGCACTCTTTCAATTTCAGAATCTGAATCAAAACCGAGAGTATGGACTGCTGATATTGCAATTAATGCTGCTACAGAAAGGGTAACAATAGACCATTTAGGTAATGGCTTTCTTTGTTTGATCTTCTTTGGTAAAGTAATGAGGCTGGAGATGTCATGGATTTCTTTTGTTTTTGCTGGACCACCTACGACTAGATACCAGGCAGTCCAACCTATCAGAATTACTAGCATGAAGCCACTATCTTGCATGAATTGATGGAAATCCCACATTGGGGACCAACACCCGTACAGTCCTGCAGAATCACTACAGCCATTTACGGCAAGAGGGTAGAGAATAAGTAGCCTAGCAACATTCAAGATACTCAAAACTAGGGACATTGCAGCTATACCTCTCAATTTTAGTTGCCTTGAAATCCCTGGGGTCATCCAAATCATGAATGAAACGAAGGCGATTTCATGAATTCCAACACATTCATCGGTCACTCCTAGAAGAGGAATATCACTTCCTACTAAGTTTGAATGATAGTTGAAATCTAGAACAGTGCGAAGTCCAGATTCACTTGTTGTTAGAGTTGCAGTGTCAGCGCCGAAAATTATTGTGTGCAGTTGATACCAAATCCAAGCAATGATTTCTTGATAGATAGAAAAACTGTCATCAGGATGAGTTATCCAACGATAAAAAAGTTCAGCACAGATTAACAGTGTGACAACAGTACCAATTATTTTCACTTTAGCAGCGATTTCTGACCACGAGACATCCCCCTGCCGCTGCTCCATAGTAGGCTCGATGCATACCCTACATATCAAAACCTCATGCTGAATGGTTTGAAAAGAGACGGGTTAGTCGAAACTATCGAGGCACCATCATGCTAACCTTGGACTTGCTAGGATATCATTGTCCTGTGCCTGTTCATGAGACAAGAAAGGCTCTTCAAGGTATGGCGGATGGTGAAATATTAGAGATTATTGCAGATGACCCCGAGACAAAACATGATATTCCAATGATGGTGCAGAGAATCGGTGCTAGGCTAATATCAATCGATGAAGAAATGGGCGAGATTAGAATCATCATAGAAAAACAACATGGGTGGCTTGAAATGGACAATTCTGCCTCCCAAATTAATGTTCAAGAGGCTAATGATATCCCCCCCGATGCTCGTCTTCCTACTTCAAGTGGGGAATTTAGAATTAGAGTATACCGTGAGGATAATACTGAACTTGATCATGTTGCACTTACAATGGGTGATTTGTCTGGTCCAGACCCAGTTCTTGTGAGGATTCATTCCGAATGTTTGACCGGTGACGCATTTGGTAGTTTAAGGTGTGATTGTGGCTCTCAACTTTCTTCTTCAATGTCGTTAATTGAAAATAAAGGCTGGGGATGCATAATTTATCTTAGGCAAGAAGGCCGAGGAATTGGGCTGAGAGAGAAGATAAAAGCATACAATCTTCAAGATGATGGGGCAGATACAATGGATGCCAATATTATCCTAGGACACCCTCCCGATGCGCGCAACTATAGAATTGCGACAGAAATATTGAAGGCTCTTGGGATTACAGAAGTGTGCCTCTTAACTAACAACCCTGACAAGGTCAACCAGTTGCAAAAAATGGGTGTTAATATCGTTGAAGTGATGCCCTTGATTGTTGGTGTTGGAGAAGATAATGTGGAATATCTAACAACTAAAGCTGAAAGGATGGGTCATTCCATAGATTCTAACGCGCTAAATGGCGATTAATCACGATATAAACAGTAGAGAGGGCCGCGGCCGGGAATTGAACCCGGGTTGGCGGGACCACAACCCACCGTCATAACCTCTAGACCACCGCAGCCAATAGGTGAGCCGCCCACATACTCGCCCCTAATCAACAGTTCTACCGAGTCATCAACCCGACGGGTTGAAGGCCTCCACCAACTTAGCGACTAGCATGGAAGGAATGGCCTCTCGTATCCATGCGTTGTTACTCGCACTGCTGATGTTTACCTCGCTACCCTTTGTTGCGACGGGGGATACCGTCATTCGATCTGATACGGTGGACCTTTTTCCAGAGGGTTCATTTGACAATTCAAGCCAATGGGAAGTTTCCACTCAGTATGGATTTACTCCAGGTGAGTCGGCACATTGGACGGAGGCTATGGTTACTGATGGGCACCTTTCTTTTACCCATTCTAGGCCACAAAATATTGCCGAAGATACCAGTTGGGCTTTGACAACGCCGACAGATAGTAATCTGTCTTTAGGTGAGCCAGATGGAGCATATACATGGAGTAAGGGACCTGAAATTGAATTAGCAGGTTTTGATTTATCTGCACATTATAACAAACCCTTACTAAACTCTAGTCTGTTAGTATCATTTGCCATCCCTGAAACTTTACAGGACGATCAGGTAAGAATTGAGTTGGATTGGGATGGTCACATCTATCTTCTAAAACAATTTGCTCACACTCAATCTGCAATTAACAATATGCAAGGTAACCCACTTGAAATACCCCTTGATTCTCACAATAATTGGACCTGGGAAGAACTCGAAAATATCATGGTAACTATTGACTATGTATCAGTAGATGGAGATGATAGTGAAATTCAAGTTGATGCAGTTGGCGTCAAAGCCGTATATGAATCACAATGGTCTGGCCTTGATTCGGGGAAGGCAATCCATACAACAAATATGGCAATGGCTCCTATTCATGATTTCAATATTGCAGATGGAGTGAAAAATAATCTCGTAACAACTAATTGTGGGTTAGAACTCACTGTAGGTGCTGGAACAGGAAGTTGGATTACCTCGGCATTAGAGTTGCCTTACTCTCAAACATGGGGGCGGGTTCACATTTTTGGTAATGCTAGTGCAACAATAGAAATCCAATCTAGTTCTGATGGAGATACTTGGTCAGAAGGTGTGGCATACAATGACGGCACTATTATTTCAGGCTCAAATTTCATACGTGCCGAAACCACCATTTTAGATGGTTGTGTCTCAGGCCTTAGGATAGATTTCAATGATCCAACTCTCAACATTAATGGTGAAATTAGTGGGGATAATGATGGTTTAGTCGCCAACTTTAGTTACCTCAGTATTGCAGTGGGTAGTGAATTAGTCGCAACTCAATCTTTGTCAGTAGGTACTTTCCAACTTTCAATTCCTATAGGCAGATTATTGCCCCAAGAAGGTGCTGATTTGATAATTGGAATTGGTGCCCGATTTTATTGGTCATCATCAGGAGTCCCAGAAACTCTTGTTGCTCAGATTGAGGAAATCACATTGTCTGGCGGATTTGTAGTTGAATGGGATTTGGATCCCACCTGTGAGAGTCCCGCAGATATTACACTTGAAGAAGATGGCATTGGAAGTGTTATGCCTTTCAGAAATTCATGTACTGATGATATTACTCCAACTGAACAAATAGTGATTTCAGTTAGTTCAAGTGATGAGACTTTGATTCAAGCATCAGTATCTGACGGTCACTTGATAATTAATCAACAGGCAGAACAATCTGGAATTTCTTCGATAGAAGTTGTGGCATCAGATGAAAGGGGCAACCAGTGGTCATCAATCTTTGATGTTGTAGTCACACCTGTTGATGACCCACCAACATATGCAAATCTTCCAATAGAGGTATTGGTGCCAGTAGGGGAGCCTGTAACAGTCACTCTTGATGTAAACGATATTGATACTGATGTCGAGAATATCTCGATATCTACTGATACCTCTTGGGCAACTGTAGATGAATACGGGGACCTAAATCTAGCACCGCTTTCACCAGGTACTTTTGACGTTTTAATCACATTTTCTGATGGTGCTACAACCTTCAATGAATACTTGACAATTCTAGCTACTGCTGATCCTGATTTGGTTATTGAGCAAGTAGATTATGAATCAACAGATATGAAAGTTGGTTCTTTGGTTGAAATTAAAGTCTGGGTTAGGAATGAGGGTCTGAGTTCTGCATCTCTTGTCACAGTTCGTTGTTACAATGAACAAACATTGATTGATAGCGCAAATATCACTCATGTTGAGCAGGGTGGACTTTCATCCACCTCTTGTTATTGGCAATTACCAAACGAAGTAGGAAACACTAACCTTAGAGTATACGTTGACCCTACTTATGACATATTAGAAGTCTCAGAATTAAACAACGAGTATTCGACTACTATCGAAATATTACCCTCAGATGTTCTAAATGGTGCATCGGATTCAAGCGGAAATAACGAACCAATCATTCCTAATAATATGGTTTGGATTTTGTCAATAATTGTAATAGTAGGTGCTTTTATTGCTATGCAATTAGGTCCTGGGAAGATTAGAAGGTCCATATGAGGCATAAATTAGATTAAAATCATATTTTAATGACAAGTATTACGCCAATGGGCGCAACTTATTGACGGATAATCCTAGATTTTCGGACAATGGTTATAGGTAGTCCGTGTGACAAAAAATTGCTTTCGCAATGCCAGCAGCGTCTGGCAGGGGGCGGAAGTGGGGTGAGCGATATGGGAAGATTGAAAATCCGACTAGAAACTGATGAATGGGTATACGAAGAGTATGATATAGAATGAAACACCTTTGTGTGTTTCTGCCTATTACCATCTTTTGGGATAGGTATCAGGTGGCATTAGGACTATATTGGGCCTAGCAACTTCGCCTCCATTCATGTTTGCTACATCACTGCCGTTGACACTCATGGTAGCAAGGCAGACGATTTCCCCTTTCATTGACATAATGGCAACTTCGTCACCACGAAGTACCTCATTGTTAATGCCGACAATCCCAGGGCTAGCTAATGGTGCCCCGTGTGAAAGAGCAGACGCTGCTCCATCTTTGATAGAAATCCTTGGGATGTCAGAAAGTAGAGATTCAACTGGTTGTAAGATTTTCTTCATTGCATCAGGTTGGTCATGTTGTTTCCACAGATGAATAGCATCACTTAATTGATGCATTGTGATGGCATCGTTTTCTGAATGTGATCCACTTTTCCCTCTTCTAAGTTCAAGAAGTTCTACATCTCCACCTAATAGTAGGCCAAGGTCTCTAGTAAGTGTTCGAACATAGGTGCCCGCCTCGCATTCAATGCTACAGAGTATGATCCTATCATCGCGTTCAACAATTTCGAATGAATCGATTGTCCGTTGTCTAACTTGTACTTTGACTGCAGATTCTTTGGGGGGTACATTGTGGATTCTACCTTTAAGTGTTGAAATGGCTTCATTTAATGATTCATCTTTGATATTTACTGGTAATTTAATGACACAAATATACATCTTGTTTCCTTTCAAAACTCTACCGGTTAAGCGCATTGCACGGCCCGATAATAGTACCAATCCCCCAGTGGCAAAAGGGTCTAGAGTGCCGCCATGGCCGAGTTTCTCTACTCCTAGCATATCTCGAGCCCATGCTGCGAGTTGATGGCTACTGGGTCCTGTTGGTTTATCGATTAGAATCCATCCACCCTCTAGGAGTTGTTCAATAGTTCTATCTTCAGGGGCGCAACCATATTTTGCCTCAGTAGTTGCATCTTTTACAAGAACAGTCCAATTTTCAGAATCCATATTATAATCCCCTTTTTTCTATTTCACTTGCCACAAGGTCAATTACTTCCTTAGCAGATAGGCTGTCTGTTTTGATTACTAAGTTATATGGCTCCAAATCTTCTAGTGTTATTCCATAAAGATTGAGATATCGCTTTTGGTCACTATCCATTCTATCTTGAATTCTAGAAATAGCCTCGTTGTAAGTCCCACCTTCTCGCTTTACTACCCTTTTTGCTCTCTCTTCAATTGAAACAGATATCCAAAGTCGGATGCATTTAATTTTCTGTTGATGGGCCCACCAGCCACAGAGTCTAGATTCAACAATTTCAGGGCCATTTTCATCTAAAATAGACTTTATCAATCTTTGATCAAGGGATTTATCAATCTCTGGTTCAACATCACAGAGAACTGAAAATTCTTCAAGAGAGACTCCTCTTTCATTGGCAATTGTGCGAAAAACTTCACCACCATTTAAACTAGTCCAACCTTTAATTTCGCAAATACCATTTACGAGGGTCGAAGTTCCACTGCCTGGGTGCCCACTTACAGTTAAGAGGACCAAATCAACGCCTCCATACGTGCCTACATATGACGCACCGTAAACGACCATCAGGTGCCCTTTCTACTTGTGTGGAGTCACAATCAGGGCATACAGTCCCTGATTTTGGAGATGCGACAGAGCCTGAACTAAAGACTTCATCTGAGGCATCATTATCACTACCAAAACCTGCCATTTTTCTAGGTCCAGCTCGACTGCGCTTGGTTTTCTTTCCAGTAGAAGACTTAGATGCAGCATCTTGCAAGTCAGATAGGTATGGCTCAGGAAGTGTTTCCCCAGAGAGTACTAGGGGGTGACTTCGATACCTTGCTAATTTTATGTGCCTATCAACAACCCTGCCTAGTGGTGCAGAGGTTGTGATGTAGGTTGCAATCCACGCAGGGAAAAAGAGGACTTTATCTTCAAGTAGGTTCCATTCAGGTGTCCAAGGTAAACTTACATAATTAACACGGAATGCTTCCACGCTGATAGCCATCCAAGAGAAGATAGCAATAATGAATACGAAGGTGAACATCATTGGTTTCATCATTGCATTTTGTAATTTCATTTGCTCAGGCATTAATCTCTGCTGCAATTTCTGGATTTTATCTATCCGTGCTTTGTCTCGATCAATTCTAGCCTCATTCATCAACTTACGAATTTGTTTGTTTCGGTGAGCGAGGTGTGCTTGCTTGAATGGGTCCATGAAAAATGAACGAAAGACAGTATTCACAATCATGATTGAGGAACCAACCAATGCTACTGTAAGGACGAACCATTGGTCTGAGAAAGGTAGCAAAGGTCTGAGTATTGAGTCTGCACCTCCTGCCAAACTGCTTCTAATTGAAGGGTTGATGATTAGGACTGACATCAATACTAGCAGTAAGAGAGGGGTCATCATTGAGCCCATGCCGGGCAATGCCTCATCTTCAGACTCGTCAGGCATAGAACTGCGGCCATGCCGGAATCGCATGAACCCTTCGTCTGTTAATTCTAGTAAGCGGGCCCTTGGGGATGGATTTGTTTATGGCAATGTTGTCTACTATCAAACAAACATACAATTTGATGCGGTAGGTTTGAGTGAGGTGCCCCATCTCCGATATTGGTAGATATGGTCAGCCCCGATGAAATCTTGGCCAGCGTTAGGGACTCTTTGGCTGCTGGAGATTTAGATTCAGCCGAACAATCTCTTCGCGAAGCAAGCCGTACTTGGAAGAGGGAACCAGAATTTGCCATTAGACATGCTGGAGTTTTGGTTAGGCTTGGTAAACATGGTCAAGCGCTAAAGGTCTATAGAAAAGCAATGAAGAGAGCTCCCGAGCGTCTTGATGCCTGCAAAGGTGCAGCAGAGTGCGCAATAAAATTAGGGAATGGTAAACTTGCCGAGAAATTATACAGTAGGGCCACAGGGCTAGGGATGAATTTAGATGAAGTAGCCATGGGGATTTCGCGTTCATATATTCTACGTTCTCAACATAATTTGGCTTGGGATAAGGCGTCACTTCAGTTCAAGGCATCAGGTAATAAATCAAAGGAATTACACATTTTGCTTAAGGAGATTTCAGCACAAGTAGGTATTAGTGTGCCTCATTTAGATGATTATGATTCTGCTGATATTGACTTACTTTCTGATGTGAGAAGAGAAACTCCAGATCCTCGTCTAAATAGTAACTCATTTGAAGCCGGTTCAATTGAAGCAATGGCTGGAGTAGACCGTACTACTTTATTGGATAATGTTGCAATTATGGATGATGAAATCCTATCAGATACAAGCAGTGGGATGGGTGTAACGAACCTAGGGATAGATCTTTCAGCACTTGAAAATACTCAAGATATTGTTGTTCAGCCTAAAATCGAGGCCCCAGCGCCTAATCAAATAGAATCCGACATAGTTGATGATGGAGATTCCATAACATCTACTGATAATCCCGGTGGTGGCATAACATCTGAGTTAGATTCCAAACCAATCTCAACAAAGTCCTCTAATGATTCTAGAGATGACCCCTTTGATGATTGGCCTGAAGTGTAGGCTGACGCATAATTTGATTTTGATATTTATTATTCAAAGTCAAATGAGCAGGTACCACATACATTGGCTCCAGGCGCGTTTACTGCGCTGCAAATAGGGCATGTTCGACCTTCATCAGAAGATTCTTCGACAGGCTCTTCAGAAGTTTCATCATCGCTAGAATCGTCCTCAGAGTCACCTTCACCAGTGATTTGTGCCAAGGCTGCATCCATAGTTGCTTCTTCGCCGTCATCAGATTCTTCATCGTCTCCAGAATCATCTTCTGCTTCATCATCGCCTCCAGACTCCTCTTCTGCTTCATCTTCATCTCCAGAATCATCATCTGCAGATTCTTCTTCTGCTTCATCTTCATCTCCAGAATCATCATCTTCTGATTCATCATCTTCTGATTCATCATCTGTAGATTCTTCATCAGCCGCATCATCTTCAATGACTTCTTCTTCTTCAACGACTTCCTCTTCTTCCTCTTCAGGGGCAGGAGGTGGCAAATCAACATCAAGCTCGTCTCCGAACGTTGCTCCATGGAATTCCTGTGCTTCACTTACTTTGTATTCAGCATCAGAATCTCCAACAAGTTCGTAAATAACTTCGATTCTCTCATCCTTCTCAATTACTGGGATGTGCCATGTGACTTTGATTCCGTTCTCATCATCAGCCTTCTCCATTTCAGCCTCTCTAACTCCCGAGTCGCTGCGAATGTTGTAACCTTTAATTTCAAATGAACTAGGTACGATATCATGAATCAATAGATCTTGAAGTGCAGAATCAGAACGGTTCTGGAACATAATCAGTACTTCGTACCTACCTGCTCCACCTGCAGGGTAGACTTCCTTACCGGTGCTGAACTTTCTTCTCTTGTGTATGACTCGAATTGAAGGTCCACCTTCGACCAGCCTTGTAGCTACTGGGCCGAATCTCTCGGAACTAAAGTCTGAACGCAAAGGCGCTGAAACCGTGTCATTATTTGGTGTAGGGTCAGGTGCAATCAATGGGTATGAAATGCTCATTTCCTGTCCTGGTTCTAATCCAATAGGGCCTTTTGTGCCTATGGTCAAGAGCATGGTGTGTCCTAATCCATCGGGGCTTAGGGCTTCTTGCTCAATCGTTACTCCCTCTCGAACTTCTATACGGAATTGATCCCTGACTAGTTCATCGCCATCAATAGTGCAAGATATTTGATCAAGGTCGGGACTGTTGAAAATACCAGGTACATCATCAGTTAGTCGCATTAGATTAATTGTAGCAGTACCTGTGTTCTTTATGGTGATTTCAGAGTTAACAGTGGCTTCTCTGTAGGTTCTTAGAATATCTGTGGAGTATGTCTTATTTACTTCTGCTTCCAAGACCTTAATTGTATATTGCTCTAGGTTAATTGAACCTTCAGTTGAATGCGTGACTCTTGGGATAACAGTAAAGCCTAACTCTTGATTGAAATTCGGTTCCTCAGTTGCTGGGACAACAGCTATTTGGCTCTCCCAACGTCCATCAGGATGGACATCTTTCTCAACATCGGTGATATCAAACAGAAGTTCATCAGTTCCAGCTTGCTTAACTTGAAGTCTAACTAAATCAACAGCAAAGGATGAGCGATTTTCGAAGACGGCTTGGCATCTCCAGTTATCTGGTCTCTCATCTTCTTCAACATCCATGTAACTAAATCCTCTACAGAAAGCGTCCAATTCACCAATAGACATCCCGGATAGGGTTGCATCGGCTGAATATGTTGCACTGGTCATACCAGCAGAGACTTCATCGATGACTTCTGTCAAAAGTTCAGCATTTAGTGGCAGAGTTCTCTTCCCACCGGGTGAAATATCTCCGACAATCCATGTAAGTGTGTTCTTTCCTACTGTGTGAGTTTCTCCTTCTCCAATGGTGATTTGTTCAGGGATTTCTCTTGTGACTTCTACATTGTGAAGATCTACAGGTCCTACATTTTCGACCTCGAGTTCAATTACGATATTTTGTACCTCATCAGTACATACTGCGGAGGTGCTGCGTTCTTGTTCTCTTTCCGGTTTTGTATCAATACGTTCTCTGACTGAAAGCATAACTGGTCCAGATACTGAATAATCACTAGAGTGTTCTTGTCCGGCTTCAAGTTCTTGAATTGGTTGATGTTTTTCTTCTACATCAGTAGAACCTAATTTGTTCAAGAAGATGTCAATGTCCCACAGTCTATCCTTTTCACTAGGATTATTCACTCGCAAAAGACCATCAACATTTTGATCAATAACTTCTCCATCTACATTTAATGTTGCAGTCTCAACTTCGTGAAGTGAACCTTCTAATTTATCACCAGGGATTTGGTCAACTTGTTCGAGATTGCGAATAACAGCACCAGCGTGGATGATTTCTTCTTCAGCATCAGAATCGTCTTCTGACTCTTCTTCAGGCATCAATGGAGTTGAAAGTGGATCAACTGCATCAGTAGTTTCTGAGGTATCATTTTCGTCATCTCCTGAAGTATCATTATCTAGAATAGAACCAACTCCGTCATCAGAATCTGAAACTTCATTTGATAAAGAAAGGCCTCCAAGTAAGTCAGCAGCAGATGCTGTAAGATCTGAA
>Ga0066849_10000869_pt1 | contig 12337 bp, 7 predicted proteins | sample ETNtaG_9_FD_65492 | JGI IMG/M metagenome (GOLD analysis project Ga0066849, IMG submission 65492) | Marine microbial and viral communities from oxygen minimum zone, Eastern Pacific Ocean - ETNP201406SV69 | ecosystem: Environmental > Aquatic > Marine > Oceanic | place: Pacific Ocean: Eastern... | reverse complement strand
AATATTTTCGCGAGCAGCTCCGTAGATCGTGTTGCCGGTGATGCTCGCACGAATGGATTGCTTCATCCAAACCCCGCGATCACGACTACCCAGCACATTACCGGTGATATTCAGAAGTCGCGCCCCGGTTGAGGGGATGTCGGTGTGCTGACCGTCCACCAGGATGTTTGCCCCACTGGCCTCAGCCGTTGCCTGGATTGTATTACCAGAAATTGTAAATTCACTGATGATGCCTTTTGAAGCTTCCAACACAATCTCACCTGATGAGCCATCGGCTCCACTATTGTATTCGATGTCGTTACCGGTGATCTGAATGTTATGCACATCCCCTTCCAACTGCCGAATCCCGGCACGTTTACAGTAACTGATATGATTCCCGATGATGATAACCTGATGTAGGTTGCATTGATCAAAAAACACACCGGAGTCGCTGTTGTCATATATATGACATTGGGCGAGTAAAAAGTTGCGATTGCGCTCTTTAAGATGAATCCCATACCGGCAGTTGCGGATAAGCACTTCGCGAATGGTCGTTTGCATGGTGCGGTAAAGTTGAATGCCATCGGCCTCCGCATGACGCCCCTGTATTTCGAAGCCACTGATTACCGGAAAACGCTCCCGTTCCCAGGTTTGCTCCTTCACCGTCGAAGGCGTAGCGGTTCCCTGGTGGCCGCCTACAATGTGCAATGCGGCCCCCGGGCCTTCCATCAGGATACGCGCCGTGCCTTGGTCTCCACGGATCCCCATAAAACCGGTGCGTTGCAGTGGGATAAGAATCGGTCCTGAGATTCGGTAATCTCCCCGAGGCAATTCAAGCACCCCATCAATTTCGTTTACCGCATGCTGCAGCGCCTCAGTGTCGTTTGTTTTGCCGTCACCTTTGGCCCCAAAATCCTTTACGTTGGCCATGCTCGAAACTATGCCCGATCCATGCAGTTGCTACAATAAAACCATTGCGTAATCGGCATATACTGATGACAATTGCACTCCCCCCATGAAAAAAACAGCACTCCTTCTCCTGACTCTTTGCTCTCTCAATCTTTTGGCAAAGGACTGGCCGGCTTATCGTTATGACGGGAAACGGTCCGGAGTAACCCCGGCTAATTTACCCGCTAAACTTTTTGAGCAATGGACACTTCAGTCGCGCCATGCTCCTCAGACCGCCTGGCCGCTCCCAGGAGAAGAAACACCTCGTATGCATACTGACCGTGCCTACCACGTGGTGGCGGCAGGAAATACAATTTATTTTGGCAACAACGTGGACAACCACGTGCATGCGCATGACACCCGAAGTGGTAAGCGTAAATGGAGCTTTGCCACCGATGGCTCAGTCCGCTTTGCGCCGTTCGTTACTAAGGGTCGAATTTATTTTGGCTCAGACGACGGCCATATTTATTGTGTAGATGCACTTAATGGATCGCAAATCTGGAAATATCGCCCTGGTCCCAGCGGCGAACATATCATCGGCAGAGAACGAATGGTTTCCCTTTGGCCGATACGTACCGGCGTCTTGGTGGAAGATGGAGTGCTTTACGCAGCGGCAGGAATTTTTCCCTATGAGGGGCTTTACATTGTTGCCTTAGATATCAAGACCGGCCGACCTATTTGGGTAAATGACACTGCCGGAGATCAGGCTTGGGGCCTTCAATATGGAGGGGCGGCTCCGCAGGGCTATATTGTGGCTTCTTCTGACACCGTTTTTATACCTGCAGGCCGAAGCATGCCTGTAGCTTTTGATAAGCGTACTGGTAAATTTAAACGCTTCCTTTCCGGAGGCGGCAAGATCGGCGGATCCTGGACAATGATGGATGGCAATGAGCTTTTTGCCGGGAACAATAATCAGGGAACCGATACCAAAATTGCCTTTAATGCCAGTAGTGGTTCAAAGCAGGCAGATCAATTTTCCAATTTTCCCTCGGTAGATATGGTACTCACTGGAGACACAGCTTTTGTCGCGACGCAAAAAGGCATCTACTGCATTGATCGGGCCGCCAATCTCAAGGCTAACTCAGCTGTCCCAGCGCTAAATAAGGAATCGGCGGCACTGGCAAAAAACATCACTGAGATCCGCAAGAAACATAAGGCCGCCGCCAATAACCCTGAGGAACTCAAAAAACTGACAACGGAATTAACCAAGGCTACCGACAGGCTTACCGCAATTGCAAAAGAAAAAAGTGGTCTAGATGCTGCCCGGGTAAAGTGGTTCACCTCCCGCGAAGGTATTGGTCCAATGGCACTTGCCGGAAAAACGCTTTTTGCCGGGGGGCGTGGCTATGTCATATCACTCAACTCTTCAGATGGAAAAATTGCGATGGATCACGCCATTGAAGGCCATGCAGTAAGTCTGGCTGTTGCCGATAGCCGATTGTTTGTGAGTAGTGATAATGGATTCATCCATTGCCTGGCTGCGCAACCTACACAAAAGAAGGGTTTATTGATCAAAGAAACATCTCAACCCATTAATGATCAGAGCATCAAGGGTGCAGCAGACCAGATGCTGGGATTAACCGGTATTAATCAAGGATGGTGCCTCATCGCCGGCGCGCGTGACGGCCGGCTGGCCGAGTACTTGGCCTCAACCACCAAGCTCCACATTGTGGTGATCGAACAGGACCCCAAACGCCTGGCAGCAATTCGCTCACGCCTGATGAAAACCGGGCTACTGGGAGACCGAGTGATTGCCGTTGATTGGGCACACAGTGATTTACCTGATTATTTTGCCAACCTGATTGTATCCGAACGCGCCATGCTGGGAGAGGAAGTGAATCTCCCTGTCAACCATTTGGCTCGAGTATTACGGCCTTCAGGCGGGAAGCTGGTGTTGGGTCCCATTGATAAGTGGCCGGCAGCAAGCCTGGAAAAAATCAAACATGGATTGACGGCTAATGCTGCAGCGCAAACTAAATTCCAAACCATGAACAACCACTTTCTCTTTACGCGCGGCACCTTAAAAGGGGCAGGCAACTGGACCGGGCTTTATGGCAACACCGCTAATACCTCTTCCACCCCTGACACCCTGGTAAAGGGTCCACTGGGTGTCCTGTGGTACGGGGAACCGGGTAGTGAGGACATGGTGGATCGTCATGCACGTTCAACCAGCCCGTTGGCAATTAATGGCCGCCTCTTTGTTCAGGGCATGGAAGTTGTAATGGCTTATGATGCCTATAACGGGACTTTCTTATGGAAACGCAAAATCCCCGGGGCAGTGCGGGTTCGTGTAGATGTGGATGGTTCGAATATCACTGCAACTGATGATGCGATCTTCGTAGCCACCCATAACCGGGTGCAGCAACTGGATGCACAAACAGGTAAAACAATCCGGGAATTCGAAGTGCCGCGCACGGAGGGAGCTAAGGCGCTACGCTGGGGTTATATCGCTGTACATGGAAATCTTCTGATCGGAACGGGAGCAACACCCATGGCCACTGAATACGGATTTTTGTGGAATTCAATCGTAGAAAATGGAGAGTGGAAGGCCGAGACCGAGGTCCCCAAGGGAGCCCTTTCAACCCTGCAAAAGGCAAAAGCAAATTATGCCAATCCTGATGATCGTGCCTATGCTTATTTCAAACGTGCCGGCCTGCACTGGCATGCCATAAACCCTTTCCCCGGCTGGCTTCCGGACCACAAGCCCTCTCCGGTAACTGACCGCATCATGACCAGTGAAAAGGTATTCGCTTATGATATTACCACCGGAAAAATGTTGTGGGAACATGAAGGCAAAGCGATCCCCAATATCTCTCTGGTGATAGGTGATCGTCGGGTATATTTCCTGGAGGATAATTTGAATGCCCGTGAGCAGGAACAGGCAAAGCAGGCTACTCAGGCAAGTATCACGGGAGGGGTGTTTGTCCCTGAGCGGGAACAAAAATTGGCCGATAAAGACCGAGATTATCGCCGGGTTGTCTGTTTGGACGCCAAGACCGGCCAAGGATTATGGAGTCGACCTTATGATCTGACCGGAAGCGGAGGCACAAAACTCGGGCTGGCCTACCAGAGTGGCAAGTTGCTGGCCTTCGGGCACTATAGTAACCATGACGAAGGCCCCTTTAATAAAGGAGAACTCAATTGGCGTCGCATTACTGTCATCGATGGTGGAGGAGGCAGCCTGCTATGGAGCAAACCCCTTAACTACCGTCGGCGCCCTACAATTATGGGTGATACCATCTATATTGAGCCGCGGCGGTGCGATCTGGAAACCGGGAAAATACAACAACGCAAACATCCTATCACTGGAGAATCGGTCGAATGGGAGTTTTTGCGCCCTGGACACAGTTGCGGGATTGTAACCGCTACCCCCAACAATCTTTTCTTCCGCTCCTACAGCGGGGCAATCGTCAATACCGAACAGGATAGCGGTTTGCAACTCTTCGGCGGCCTTCGCCCTGGCTGTTGGAATAGCATGATCCCGGCCAATGGCCTATTAAGCATGCAGGAAGCCAGTGCCGGGTGTACCTGCAGTTACTCATTGCGTACCACGGTGGTATTGAAGAACAAACCCCAAAAAGGTCATGCCGAGTGGGCCGTGTTTATATCTCAGGCAGCCACCAAACCAGTAGAGCGTATAGCCATCAACTTCGGTGCCCCCGGAGATATGCGTGACCGTGAAGGAACCGTTTGGTTCGGGTACCCCCGTCCAGCAACAACGGTTGGTCAGGGAGCATTCCGTAATTACGGAATCAAATTCAATCTGGGCGAAGCCGGACTTACTGAAGTTACCCAGCGTGACTGGCGTAATGTAAAATTAGAAGGCACCGAAAACCCATGGATTTACACCTCGGCCTTGAAAGGAATTTCCAAATTAAGTGTGCCTCTTTTGGATAAAGGTCATAAGGGAAAATATACCGTTCGTCTGGGCTTTACCCCCTTGCCGGAAGATAAGCCCGGTAGTCGGATTTTTGATATTAAGCTTCAAGGGAAAGTGGTTTCGACTAAGTTTGACGTATTAAAAACGACTGGAGGTTTAGGAAAGGTCACCGTTCAAGAATTCGAAGGAGTTGATGTTGAAGAGAATCTCTCTATCGAGTTGGTAGCACAGGGGCTTAAAGGGGCAGCTGTCTTTGATGTGGATTCAAAATTACATCACTTGGGAGATAATGTGGTGGCTGGCTGGACCGAATCTTCACCTAAGCCAAAGGGGTTTGAGCTCAAAATTCCCTTTGAATTCAAAGGTTCCGAAAATGTTTACTCATTAGCCATTGAACAACATGATGTTAATAACGATTGGTCTATAAAATTGAATGATCGGGAAATTGGCCGATTAAAAAAGGATACTGCCAAGCAGGTTACGATGATCCCGGCACCAAAGGGTTCACTTAAACAGGGGGCCAATCAATTGGTAATTCAGGCCATCGGGAAAAGTAAGGATGATATTCAGGTGGGCAGGATAAAGCTGATATCAGGACACCCTGCATCGACCATTATTCAGTCACTTGAAGTCATTCGCGAGAACGGCCCGAGAAAAGTTGCCAATTAGTCTGAAAATCGGTAGGGATTCGAACCGATTAATTCGCAAGAATAATCTATATCTGAAGAATGAAAACCCCAGTTAAGTTTGCTGTTGGATCGCTATTGGTGATCATTGGCCTGGCGGCTTTTATGGCGCGGGACACCTCCCCCCTTAAGAACTCCGGATCAACCAATCCCAATTCCTCCTCTAAATCTCGTGCGATTGAATTCTATTGTGCGGCAGGAATGTCCAAGCCCATGGATGAAATCATCAAGGCATACCGCGAGGATTTTCCGGAGCGCAAGGTTGAGGTAAGCTACAGTGGCTCAGGCACCTTGCTGACAAAAATCCGGGCACAAAAAAGCGGCGACCTCTATCTGGCAGCCGATACCAGCTACATTCAGATTGCCCAGGAAAAGGAACTGGCCGAGGAATCGATTCCTGTGGCGCAACTCTGGCCGGTTATTGTGGTTAAGAAAGGTAACCCAAAAAAAATTCTCAAGGTCGATGATCTGATGCGTGAAGATGTGCGGGTGAATCTGGGGAACCCCGAAGCGGCCAGCGTTGGCAAAAAAACAAAAAAACTCATGGACCGACTCGGCAAGTGGGAATCTTTAATAAAAGCAGTCGACGCTCGCGGGAATTTCAAGCCGACGGTTAACGAGATAGCCAACGATGTTAAAATCGATGCGGCTGATGCGGCGATTGTCTGGAACTCAATTGCCAGTCAGTATCCCGAACTCGAGGCAGTGGAGATTGAAGGGGCGCCACGCGGGACCGTAACCATTTGCGTGTTAAAATTTTCGAGGCTTCCACATGAAACCCTTCATTTTGCGCGGTACATTTGCGCATCTGATCGGGGCCTGAAAATCTTCCGCAAACACGGCTTTGATCCAGTTGATGGTGATGTATGGGAAGACCGGCCCAATATCATGTATTTCGCAGGCGGACTCAACCGGCATGCCACCGAGCCCATTATTTCCGCTTTTGAAAAACGCGAGGGTTGCACCGTGGAAACTGCCTGGATGGGGTGTGGATTACTGGTAAGCAAAATGAAGGGAGGCGAGACCCCTGATGTATACCATACCTGTGACGCTTCATTTCATGCCATGGTCGAAGATCGGTTTGGGCAACTGACCAATATTTCACAAACCGATATTATAATTTTAGTCCCGAAGAATAACCCCAAAAACATCAAGTCATTAGAAGATCTGACTAAGCCGGGGATGAAGGTGGGCATCGGTGACCCGGAAAAGACTGCGATGGGTAAATTAACTGTGGACCTCTTGAAGGACGAAGGTGTTTACGAAGAGATGAAAGCGAATATCGACAACCCTTTCCCAGAAGCCCCGATGGTTGTGGGGCAGGTAACCCAGGGAGCACTGGATGCGGGTCTGGTTTACGTGGCTAATGCACATGCCCAGCGAGATAAGGTAAAGATGATCAGAATAGAAAACCCCCTTTCGAGTGCTACTCAAACCTATGCCGTCAGTAAAACTTCGAAACACAAGCACCTAATGCAGCGCTTTTTGGACCGCTTGCGTTCATCAGCCGGGCAGGAGAACTTCGTTAATGCGGGATTTGAGGTAATCACAAGTTCCAACCGGGAAAATGAGTAGCCTCACGCCTCCGGATTCATCCCCTTCCCCTTTTCGGCCCAAATCCGATACAGCCTTCTTTTTTGGGCTAGGCTCCCTGGGCGGTTTCTATTTATTTCTGATTCTGGCCCTGATTCTGGCCCTGGTCATCGTCCCTCGCTGGGGAAAAAGCGACGAAACCAAACTGTTATTAATGGCGCCATCTATTGGAGAAGCCCTCTCTCATCTGGAAACCGCATCAAACAAAGCAAACGGCACGGATTTGGCTCAAGAGGTTGAGGATGCATTAAAGGAAGCCCGAGCGTTGGCCGATCTAAAGCCAGAAGGCCAATCTAAAGCCAGTTTGGTGAAGCAAACGGCCACCGAAGCCCGGGCGTTGGCCAATATTAAACTCCGTGAGTTGGCCAAAAATGCAGAGACTGAGAAAGTTGATATTGGTAGAGAGATCGATCAGGCGAACAATTCACTCCTCAATGCAGTTGCTTTTGACCGCCCCAGCGATTACGCGGCTGTGTTCAATGACCCCAGAATCCGCGCCTCAGCCAAGCTCAGTTTTGTATCCTGCACCATCTCCGCATTACTATCACTTTGGGTTGCTGTCCCCATCGGTTACACCATGTCGCGTTTTCAGTTTCGAGGCAAAAACTTCATCGACACCATTCTTGATGTGCCCATTGTACTGCCCCCACTGGTTATTGGCCTTGGGCTGCTGATTCTCTTCAACAATATTTCCTTTGGCACCATGGACGTGGTGTATTTTGATCGTGATGGAAGCCAATATATTGTGCAGGAAAACCGAACTATCGAACGAATGATCCAGCAAATGGGCGCCTCCATCGGTTTCCAGATGCGAATTACCAATGGAGCGGCAGGTGTGGTTTTGGCGCAGTTTATGGTGGCTTGTGCATTTGCCGTCCGCACCATGCGAAACACATTTGATCAAATCAGTCCGCGTCAGGAAGAGGTGGCCATGACACTGGGCAGCTCACGCGGTGAGGCGTTTTGGAGCATTGTGTTGCCTCAAGGCTACCGTGGATTACTTGCAGCAGGCACCCTGGCCTGGGCAAGGTCCTTGGGTGAATTTGGTCCTATCCTGATTTTTTGTGGGATCAATGCTCATCGCACTGAGGTCATGTCTTCCTCAGTTTATCTACAATTCAGTATCGGCGAGATAGAGAAGGCGGCGGTCGTTTCACTCCTGATGATCGCCCTCGCTTTTGTGGTTCTTTTGCTTGTCCGCAATTTGGGCAAGAGCGACGCCATGGCCAACCGATGATCCAGCTCGAAAATCTTTGCCTCCGCAACGGCTCCTTTGAGCTGAATGATCTCTCGGCGACCATTCCTTCGGGGTCTTATGGCATCCTCATGGGGCGCACCGGCTGTGGTAAAACGACCATTTTGGAGGCGATTTGTGGTCTCCAGCCTCATGTGAGCAGTGGATATATCCGGCTTAATGATAGTGATGTCACCCTGCTCAAGCCTGCCGAACGCGGTATTGGTTATGTGCCACAGGACAGCGCCTTGTTTGAAACCATGTCAATTTTTGAAAATGTAGCTTTTAGTCTCCGCCTGCGTCAATGGATTGAGAGCGACATCGAAGAACGCGTCCATGAGCTGGCTGAACTGATGGCCATCACCAAGCTGCTCGATCGCAGCCCCTTCGGACTGAGTGGTGGCGAAGCCAAGCGGGTTGCTCTGGCACGTGCATTGGCTGCTTCACCGGCTGTTCTATGTCTGGATGAACCCTTGAGTGCGCTTGATGAGGAAACCCACGGCGAAATTTGTGACTTACTGTGTGAGCTGCACCGGGAAATCGAGATGACTATTCTTCATATTACTCATAGCAGTGCTGAAGCTCACAAGCTCGGGGAAACTTTTTTACGACTTGAAGAAGGCCAGCTGATTGAAGGAAATCTTGAATCATGAGTAAACCTGAAGTGCTGCCTGAGTTGAGCGAGATTGAGAAAGAAATCTATTCATGGCAAACCACCGTGGAAGGATTTGGGGAAGAAGGTCAGCGAAAACTCAAGAACGCCAGTGTAATGATTAGCCGGATCGGAGGGCTTGGGGGATTGGTAGCCTATGAATTAGCAGCGGCGGGAGTGGGCAGGTTGATTCTGGCCCACGGAGGCGACCTAAAACCTTCGGATTTAAATCGTCAATTATTGATGAAAAGTGAAGCACTGGGCTCTTCCCGTATGGACTGTGCCGTTGGGCGTTTAAAAGAGCTTAATCCTCGTCTGGAAATAACCGCGGTCCCGGAAAATGTTACCGAATCAAACGTGTCTAAGCTTGTTGCCGGGGCGGATGTGGTTATGGATTGTGCGCCACTGTTTGAAGAGCGGTATTTGATGAACCGCGAAGCATTTAAGCAGGGCAAACCTTTGGTTGAATGTTCCATGTTCGAGATGGAGGCGCATATCACCAGTTTTAAACCGGGATCCACCGGATGTTTGCAATGTCTTTACCCTGAAAAACCCGATTATTGGCAGCGGCGTTTCCCGGTTTTTGGTGCTGTTTCGGGCATGGTTGGCTGCCTGGGGGCAATGGAGGCAATCAAAATTATAGCCGGCTTGGGGACCCCGTTGTTCGGTCGATTATTGACCTGCGATTTGAAATCAATGAAATTCCACCAGGTGCACTTACGCCCCAACCCGAACTGCCCTGTGTGTGGTGGTATATAATGAAACAATTGGTCCTCATTCTTGCCTGCATGATTTCAATGGACGCTCTTGCCTGCCGATTTAATGTCAGGGACGTGGGCTTTGTGGATTTGGGTTCTGATCCATACCGTTTGTTTATTTTCATTCCTGAAGGCACACCCAAATCTGAAATCGAATTACTCAAATCAACCGCGTACGCCACTTATCTGGACTCCAATGTAAAGGCGACGGTTTTGACCCCGAAAGAAGCTCTCCAAAGTAAAGGCGCCCGGTTTGTCCCCAAGGATTTAAAGAAGCCCCAAGCTGTTTTGGTCTCACCGGATGAAAAGGAGTCCTTCCCTGTGAAGCTGACTGAAGAAGGAAAACCTCTGACTGTCTCAGTCTGGGATGGATTGGAGTCGGTATTCGATTCAAAGCGACGTAATTCAGTTCTATCAAAGGTATATGAACATTATGGAGTCATCCTGATCGTGGAAGGCAAAAACGTTGAAGAAAACCAACGCATTGGAGCCCTCGCCAATCGGGTAGTAAAATCCATCAGCAGCCAAATGGGTAAACTGGAAAAGGAAATTCGTGAGCCGCCCATTGTAGAGATGATTTCACCCAAGGATTTTGATGCAGAAAAAGCGTTTCTGTGGAGTTTGGGAATAGCTGAAATCACCGAAACTCCCCAGGTAGCTATCCTTTATGGTCGCGGACGAATGATTGGACCGGTTTTGCGTGATGAACGTCTGGATGAACAATCGCTCAAGGCGATTGTCAATACCATCGGCCTTAATTGTGAATGTGGTCTGGACCGAAAATGGATGCAGGGAACCATGGTGCCTCAAAAATGGGATGATGATTTACAGAAACGTTTTGCCAACCACCTGGGCTTTGATCCGGAAAGCCCGGCCATTCGACTGGAGATGAGCCAGATCCTGGCCAAAGGCGGTAAGGGGCAAGGAGCCAATAAACAAGCATCCATCGGAGGTTCGCTGGATGATTTGCTAATGGGATACCGGGAGGGCTCCCTGAAGGAACCTGAATCTCAAGAGACGCAAGTCCCCGTTGAGAAAACAAACCCTGAAACAACACACCCTGTTGCCCCAGAAGCAGAACAAACTGATACTCCTGAAGCACGTTCCATGCTTGGATGGTTAACGATTGCAGGGCTGCCCATTTTATTGGCCGGGTGCGCCATATTATTTTTTGGAAAAAACAAATCCTCATGAATCCATTGGTACTGATTATTAAGGAGCTTAGTCATCGCAAGGCAAATGCGATCTTAACCCTTCTGGCCGTCACGATTGCCGTGGGAGGGTCCATCATGTTGCACACTGCCTTTGAGGGCAGCCTCCAACGCACCAAGCGAATCCAGCGTGATATGGGCCAGAATTTACGCATTGTCTCCAAGGACACCGACCTGGCGCACTTCTGGGATGAAGGTTATTCAAAATCCACTTTTCCGGAAAACTGGGTTCAACAATTTACAAATGTTACCAAGGAGATCAATTACTCACACCTTTCAGCTGTACTGAAATGGAAGATCAATTGGCGTGGGTCTCCCGCCATGGTTTATGGACTGGCTCCCCGTGAAGTAGCTCCTCCTGGCCGAAAAAAACCGATTATGATTACCCCGGTGAAACAAGGCACCGTGCAACTGGGCAAAACACTTGCTGCAATCCATGAGGTAGAGCGAGATGATACCGTGGAAGTGGAAAGTGGTGAATTTAGTGTGGCACGGGTGCTTTCAGAAAAGGGAAGCGGCGCTGAAATCCGGATTTACATGCACTTGAATGATGCGCAATCGGTTCTTGGCCGAAAGGGACTCATCAACGAAATTCAGGCACTCGATTGTTATTGTGCCGATGAATCACAGGACACCCTCGCCCTGTTACGCAAACAACTGGCCCCAATCCTTCCGCAGGCGCAGGTGTTTCGGATGCAGGACATGGCTGAAGCGCGTGAAAAACAACGCAGGGATATCGAGTGGACCTATTCAACTCTCATGCCGGCTATTGTGATGATTTGCGGAATCATCATCGGCTTGCTGGCATTCTTAAATACCCGCGCAAGACGGCAGGAAATCGGAATCCTTCGCGCACTGGGCAAGGGAAGCCCTGCGGTGGCGACATTATTCCTGGGCAAAGCACTGATCCTGGGAGTGGTGGGAGCGGCATGTGGTTTTGGATTGGGGACAGTCCTCTTGATGGGCTGGGGACAGGCGTTATTAAAAATCTCACCCAAGCTGATCGGATGGGATCTGAACAACCTCAAATGGGCGCTGCTCCTGGCACCTGTATTTGCCGCGCTGGCCACCTTTATTCCTGCGATGTTGGCTGTCGTTCAGGATCCGGCTGATACCCTACGTCACGACTAATGATTACCTGCAAACAAATCACCAAACGTTTCGGCAATGTCACTGCACTGGCACCATTTGATCTTAACCTGGACAAAGGTGAATTCGTTGCCATCAAGGGGGCGAGTGGAAGTGGGAAGACAACCCTGCTCCTGACTCTGGGGGGAATGCTCCGGCCAACTGCTGGAGAAATTCTTTATAAGGAGTCGGACCTGTATGGTCGATCATCTGCCGAGCTGGCTCAATACCGTGCCCAAGAGGTTGGTTTTGTATTCCAGATGTTTCA
>Ga0066849_10000866_pt1 | contig 12367 bp, 10 predicted proteins | sample ETNtaG_9_FD_65492 | JGI IMG/M metagenome (GOLD analysis project Ga0066849, IMG submission 65492) | Marine microbial and viral communities from oxygen minimum zone, Eastern Pacific Ocean - ETNP201406SV69 | ecosystem: Environmental > Aquatic > Marine > Oceanic | place: Pacific Ocean: Eastern... | reverse complement strand
GACTACTGGACTCAGTACAAGTTCTGTTGAGTGGGATGTTCTTACTGGTCAATTGGAACCAATAGGAATTTCATTTATTATAAAGGGTACAGGTAAGTTGATTGTAGATGCTGCACAGGTATGTAGTGGTATTGCCGCATCTCAAACTTCATTACAGAATGAGATTGATACGTTAAGAACAAGTATAAATCCATATTTTGTTTCTGCCAATACGACAAAAATAACAAAACATGCTTCACAACTTAAATTATGGTCTGCAGAAAGAGTAAAGACTAGAAACCTTGAAGAAGCTACAGGCTTAAATAATTTTCAAAGAGATCTTGAAGTGGCAGTACCAACAGTTGAATCGATAGATCCTCAACTTCCAACCAATAGGGATACAGCAGATAATACTACAATTACCGCAGACAATACATTCATTACTGCAGATAGTCGGTAATAAATAACCTTACGGAGATCACTAATCATGACAAAACAAACAATTAATTTGGGTTCAACTCCTAATGATGGGGCAGGGGATCCTCTGAGATCATCTTTTGATAAGACAAATGATAATTTTAACGAGATTTATACTACCTTTGGTGATGGAAGTACACTTGGTGGTATAGGTGTTTCTGTCGGTATTGCCAATTACGCAAACAATGCAGGTATTGCATCTCATGCACAAGGTATTATTGGAGCACCTGATATAAATGTTGGTATTGTTACTGCCAATGGATTTATAAGTGCAGCAGGTGTAACACCAGTTGAGATCACCCATACTGGAACTACATTAACCTTTACAGTGGTTGGTATTGGATCAACAAACCTGACACTCTCATAACTGTCATAAGATCATTGACAGGACATCCCACATAACCTATAGTACGAGAGTTCATACTAAAATCTATGGAATACGATAGAGAAGATTTCCTCGTCGAGAGTGAAGATGATGAGTATATTGTTAGTTGCGTTGTTGATCTAATGAGACGTACCTTCATTTTGTATTCTAATGAGGGTGATAGTAATACTGTCAATTGTGAAACTTCAGAGGAGTTCATGAATGTTATAGAAGTAATTAGAGCAGTATTACCAGAAAAAATTATTAAGTATATACAACCGTATGAATAAATATTCTTCTAATTTTTATCAAGAAATCCTCACATGTTATGAGTATGAGACCAAAAACACGTCAGTCTATGGAAATGTTATTCTCTGCGAAATGGAATCTTCCCAAGGCGGCAAACAATGCGGATCTAACTTACAAGGAGATGAAAATATGTTTTTCTGAATATGTCAATCTAAATCCTCCCACCTATAAGTGGGTAGAAAATAATCAATTGACCCTTGACATTTGAAGTTGTTCTGATAGGAACCTATATATTTTCAATTGTGAGAGTTGTCAATGAAATATAAGATTGATTCCAAATTTGTTTGGCTCAATGATAAGGCAACTTTGGTATTAATGTACTTTATACAAGGTATTCCATTTACTTTTGATGAATGTGAGGAAGAATATTATTTTGATTATGAAGTTGTTGATGAAGCAAACAATCAACCGGGATATACTATAGATAATGTATATCAAGCATCATACTATTTGATCGATGAAGAATGTCATCCTTTATTATTTGAGTTGGAATTAGAAAACCCTGAACTTTTACCTGTAGAATAATATGAAAATTAATCTCTGGTATTGTGATGATATGGAGCAATGGAGATGGACTTTAACTGGGAATGACACTAGAAAGACTGTTTGGCAAGAGTCAGGACAGAGATCAGATTTGAGAGAAGCGATGAATGATGTTGCAACTACAGTGGAATATTTACTTAGTAAAAATACTGTATAAAAAAAGAAATAAATAAGGTATAAGAAGACTTGTGCACAGGTTGAAGTAAAATGCCATTATCGCGTCTCGATAACTTTCTCAAGAATGTCCGTGGAAATATCCTTTATGTAGACCCTAATAGTTTAGATGCTACTGATAGCATTACTAACCAGGGTAATTCTCTTGCCAGACCTTTCAAAACTATTCAAAGAGCTCTAGTAGAATCTTCAAGATTCTCCTACCAGAAAGGTCTGGATAATGATAGATTTGAAAAGACAACTATTATGTTGGCTCCTGGTGAGCACTTTGTAGATAATAGACCTGGATGGATACCAGATGGGTCAAATAATTATAAATTACGAAATGGTCAAACAAGTACAGAATTTGAACAATTTGATATATATACCAATTTTGATGTAAATAGTCCTAATAACCAACTTTACAAATTGAATAGTATCTATGGTGGTGTCATCATCCCTAGAGGTACTTCTATTGTTGGTCAGGATCTTCGTAAGTGTAAAATCCGTCCTCTGTATGTTCCAAGTCCAGAGAATGATGATATTGAGAGATCTGCTGTTTTTAGAATAACTGGTGGTTGTTATTTAAACCAATTTACGGTCTTTGATGCTGATCCAAACGGTAATGCATATAAAGATTATACTGATAATACGTCTGTTCCTAATTTTTCACACCATAAACTGACTACTTTTGAGTATGCTGATGGTGTTAATAATGTAGAAATTGATGATGAGTTTATTAGTAACTATTCTACTAATAGAACTGATCTACAGATGTATTATGAAAAGATTGGTATTGCATATGGTCCATCTTCTGGTCGTGCAATCAATCCTGACTATCCAAGTTCTGGTGTTGATATTCAATCAAAGGTTGATGAGTATCGTATTGTTGGTCCAACTGGTGGAAGTGTAGGTGTAAGTAGTATTAGAGCAGGTGATGGTTCAACCGCATCTACAACAATTACTGTCACTCTGAGTGAAGGTATTAAGGGATTGAATGTTGACACTTACTTCCAAACCAATGGTGTCACTGATCAATCATATAACGGTACATTTGTTGCAACTCAAATTCTTGCTACAGATGGAGAAGGTAAGGCAACATCTTTCACATATGATACATCGACAGTTCCTTCAAATGCACTACCATCAGTAACAGGTGTATCAATCGAACTATCTAGTGATACAGTATCTGGTGCTTCTCCATATATCTTTAACTGTTCATTGAGATCAGTTTATGGTATGTGTGGTATGCATGCCGATGGGTCTAGGGCATCTGGATTCAAGTCAATGGTTGTTGCCCAGTTTACGGGTGTCAGTCTCCAGGTTGATGATAATGCATTCGTAAGATATAATGAGTCTAATGGTACATATGATGATTCATCGTCAGTAGATAATATTCACTCAGATTCTGAAGCAAAATATAAACCAGAATATTCTAATTACCATATTAAGGCATCCAACAACGCAATTATTCAGTTGGTGTCTATCTTTGCAATTGGTTTCTCAGAACACTTTACAACAGAATCTGGTGGTGATTTCTCAGTTACCAACTCTAATTCCAACTTTGGTCAGCTTTCTCTGAAATCTGGTGGTTATAAAGAAGAAGCATTTGGTGTTGATGACATTGGGTATATCAGTAACATTATTACACCAAAAAGAATTGATTCTACAAATATTAATCTTGAATATGATTCTATTGATGTTGTCAGAACTATTGGTATAGGGTCAACAAGTAGGCTTTATCTATACAATAAAAATAATCCAGATATCAAACCAAATTCTAAGATTCAGGGTTATAGGGTTGGTGCAAAGAGTGATGATAAACTTTATGTTATTATTCCTGATGGTAGTGAATCTAAGACATATGAATCAACAATTGTGATGCCAGATAATAACACTGGTTCAAGCAATGTGACCAGTGTTAAAGTTTCATCAGTTGGTAGTGCTGTAGGAACAGGTAATAGTATTGGTAGTAATATACTCACCTTCACTGAGGACCATAAATTCTTGAATGGTGAATCCATCAGAATTCTGAGTGATAATTCAAGACTTCCTGATGGTCTTGAAAATAGTTACCTTTATTATGCAATAACAGATGGTCTAAATGCCAATCAAATTAAGATTGCACAGACTCAAAAAGATGCAGAGTTTGGAACAGAACGTACTATTAACAATCTTGGTGGTAATCTGACCGTTCAAAGTAGAGTTAGTGATAAAGTTTCTGGTAATATTGGTCACCCAATTCAGTTTGACTCTAGTGTCAATCAATGGTATGTGACCGTTGGATCTGCTGCAACTGAAAATACAATATATTCCAAATTGGTAAGTTTGGGAGCCACTACTCTTGGAGACACTACTTCCAGAACGTATATTACAAGAATTCCTGACAACAGATCATCTGATGATAGAATTTATAAGTACAGATATGTAATTCCTGGTTCATCAGGAATTGGAACTGCTAGAGTTCCTAAAGATAGTTTTATTCTTCAGGAATCTAATAATGTTATTGGTCAGACAGACACAGAAGTAGAACTACAATATAACCCAGGATCTGTTACTATGAGTAACAGTGGTCAATTGAGAAATCCTTCTTATATCTCTGATGTAAAATATGATAGTGGAATCGCATTCTATCTGACAGAAAGAAATCATCAACTTTCAATTGGATCTACAGTTGAAATTAACAATGTAACCAGCACAAACTTTACTGTAGGAACCGCACAATCTGGTTATAATGGTAAGTTTAAAGTTATTGGTATTCAAAGTGCAAGATCATTCTCTGTTGAAGGTGTTTCTACTGATCCTGGAACATTTACCAATAATACTTCCAACAGAAGCCCAAGTCTTCCTACTTTCAAACGTAAGAACTTCAATAATGATTATTTTGTTTATGATGTTGAACAGGTTGAAGAATATGTTCCTTCACAACAGGATGGTGTTTATTATCTGACTATTCTTAATACCTCAAACACTCCTCAGGTTGCACCATTTGATAATTCAAGTAAGTATAGTTTCAGACAACCTGTTGTCAACCTTTATCCACAACTTGATAGAGATAATCCAGAATCTGATCCAGAACCATCTGTAACCTATGCAAAACCAGATCGTATTGGTAGGACTGTTATTAGTGATCCAAAAAATAGTATCAGTAAAGAAACTCTTGATTTAATTACTAATGAAGTTAATTCTGGTATAGGTATAACCGATATCCAAACTTCAGAAGATGGATCAAACATTATAATCTTCACTGACCGTGATCATGGATTAAATCAACTCACCAACGTAAGTATTGCAAACTCTGGTGCTGGATATGGTAATGGTACTGGTGGAACAGAAAATCTCTATAATGCAGTTCTTTCTGGTTCACTATCTGGAACTGGTGCTCTGGCAAGAATCACTGTTGATTCTTCTGGTGGTGTTACTGATGTTCATATTATGAACAGTGGTAGTGGGTATGTTCCGACTCAAACATTGAATATTGTTGGAACTTCTCAGACCACTGGTTATTCACAAGCATCTGTCACTGTTGATAAAGTCTACAACAACATTAACGATACCATTCAAATTTCTGGTGTAGTTTCTGACAATTACGTTCAGTATAATCAACTCTATAGAATTTCTGAAATTATTAATAACAGTTCTATTAGAGCAATCCCAGTTGATACAATTACTTCTGGTATTAATACCACAGGAATTGGTTCTGTTACAACTATAGATTCATCATTCAGTCTTACAGGTCCAACTCTTGGTATTAGTACATTTGTATATGATAATACTAGTGGGTTGGCAACAGTCACCACAGCTCAAGGTCATGGTCTGAGAATTAATAACACTGTAAGAATTGGTGGGGTGGATTCGGAGTTCTTCAATAAAGAATTCCTTGTTAGTGATAATGTAGGAATTAATACTTTTACAATTAATGTTGGTGTTAACACTGTTAACCCAGGAACTGGTGGAACAATTCGTGCATACAAAACAAGTACCAGCTCACAGGGTGGAAATCTTACAATTGGTTCTGATGAACTATTTGGTGGAAGAGACATTAATTCTTATGCTGGTATTACAACAGTCATTTCGTCAGAAATTTCTAATACAACGACTGATGAGATTAATATTAGAAATGTCACAGATTTCAATTTCCAAATTGGTGATTATCTGAGAGTTGATGATGAAATTGTAAGAATTAAAACGACTGTAGGAACTAACCCTGTTAAGGTCTTCAGGGGCTTGATGGGTACCAGACCTACAACTCACTTAGATGAAAGTGTGATCAAGAAGGTCATTGTTACACCTGTTGAATTTAGAAGAAATTCAATCATCCGTGCTTCCGGTCATACTTTTGAATATCTTGGTTATGGTCCTGGTAATTACTCTACTTCACTACCAATTAAACAGAAGAAACAACTTTCTGTTGATGAGCAACTAAATTCCCAGGCACAATCTTCTGGTGGTGGTGTTGTTGTTTATACTGGTATGAATGATGCTGGTGACTTCTTCATCGGTAATAAGAGAATTTCTTCCAACACAGGTAAAGAAATTGTTTATGATACTCCTATTCAAACTGTAACTGGTGAAGACTTTGTTAATGGTGAAAATTCATCCTTCGGTATTGATGTCCTTGAGACCCAGGAAGTCATCGCTTCTAGAGCACTGAAAGTTAATGGTGGTCCTTCAAATAATATTCTTTCGGAGTTTGATGGACCAGTCGTATTCAATGAGAAACTAACTTCTACATCTAATAATGGTATTGAAGCTAATTCAATCTTCCTTCAGGGTGATGCCATTGTTTCTAGAAACTATACTGTAGGAATTGCAATTCCTACAGAAGCAGGAAATCCTGGTGATGTTGTTTATAATGCAAATCCAACAAAGGGTGGAACCATTGGTTGGACTTATACTGTAGAAAATGGTTGGTATGCTTTTGGTGGTGTTACCTCTGATGGTAATCAGTTTATCTTTGAAAAGGTTGGTATTGGAACAACAACTGCAGGAAATTGTACTCTGAAGGTTGGTTCTGGTACTTCAGAACTCTGTGTTAATGAGCATGGTGTTGGTATTGGTGGTAGCATGGCTACTGCGACAGATAAACTAGTAGTCAATGGTAGTGTTGTTGCAGTCGCATTCACAGGTGATGGTTCTGGTCTTACTAATCTCCTGAATGATAGTTTGTTCACAGGAGTTCAATCTGGTTTAGGAACTGGTATTCATCCAATTGGTGATTTGAACGTCGGTTTCGGTACTGACACATTTGATAACACCTACACACTTCATGTTGGTTCTCCTGGAACAGGTAAGACTGATCTTCTTATTAATAATCAATCTAGATTTATTGGAACTGCCGACTTCGCAGATGTCAATACATCTGGAACATTAATAGCAAGTGAAGTTGATATTAAAAGTGGAACGGTCCAGGCTGGTGTCATCACGGCAACCAGTGAACTGAGAGTTGGTACAGCTAACACTATATTCTCCGCTACTTCTGGTGTTGGTATCGGAACAGCAACTCCAAGAGATGACTTGGATGTTGAGGGTAGAGCAAGACTGAAGTCTTATTATGAAACTACTCAAACATTACTTTCCGCGTCAAATCGTGTTGAAATTGACATTGCGAAAGGTCAGTCTTTCACCCATACAACAACTGAAAGTGTTGATGATTTCAGAATTATCAATCCCCCATCAGGTGGAACCTTTGCTTTCACCTTGAAGATTATTCAAGGAACTACACCCAGAGGAGTTGGTATTGATACGTTTGTCAATAGTGGTGGTAGTACAGTCGATGTCTTCTGGCCTGCTGGTGTTACACCTGTTATTACTCAGACGGGTGGGGCTACTGATATCTACTCTTTCATGAGTTTCGATGGTGGTTCTACACTGTATGGTGGAGTTGTTGGTCAGAACTTCACCTAAATACCTTGAAGGAGAATTGTGAACAATGATACCCGCCTCTCTTAGACATTTCAGAACACCAAATACCAACTTATACTTGAATGGTCCGATTCTACAAATCGTTAAAAACCCTTCAAGTGTGACTGTTGATGGTGGTACGACTGTTGTTTTTAGTGGTTTTGCCACAGCAACATTTGAACAGAATCCAACGGCTATTTTGGATGGTGAGGTAACTTATAGATGGTATCATGTAGATACATCTACACCAGTACTAGAAGGAACAAAGTATGTTGGTACAGCAACTTCTCAATTAACTATTAATAATCCAGTATCACCAGATGATAATTTAGATAAATTTTATTTTGAATCAGGTTATACACCAAGTGCTGAACTTGATGGTTATCTGAACGATCCGACTTCGGGGAATGCAACAAATGAGTAGTATTCGGTCAGTTGAAGCACTTCTTACAGTACTTCCAGTTGTTACAATTACCTCTCAACCACAAAGTATAAGAACTGCGATAGATGTTGATACATCATTTACTATAGAAGCATCTACTACAGACACTAGATATATCATCCAATACTATTGGACAATTGATGATGTAATACAAAATAATTCAAATTCTAGAATTTTTACTATTTCAGGATCTGAGATAGGTGAAAAAAAGGTAAGAGCATATGCATATATTGACGTTACTTCAGAAAATGAGGGTAACATTGTTACTAATAGATCAATTAGTTCTTCTGATGAAGTAACCTGGAATATTGGTCCACCAAGAAGTATTATTAGATTTGAAGGATTTACACCAACAGGTGGATATAAGTATGTTGATGCCAACCTTGATGACGGTGATTTTACTCTTGATGACTCAATTTTTGATAGTACTTACAATATCGTAACTTATTACGCAAGAGAAAAGGATCTTGACCTTACAATGCATATGGATGGAGCCCCTGGTGAGACAGATCCTCCTAATGCTCAAAATCCTGGAGAAGGTGGAAGATCCTCAGTTACACTTAATCATACACAAAATATTGAACATACGGTCTTAGGAACTACCAACAACTCTGCAGTATTTCTTTATAGAGGATCAAATTTATTATTGGTTGTAGGACAAGGTGGTTCTGGTAATGGTGGTGATGGTGGTGGTGTTAATGTTGCTGGTGCTAATGGTTATAATAATGTTGCTGATGGTGGTCAATTAATCCCTATAGGTAGTTTAAATTTAAATGGTGAGTTTGGATCTAATTTAACCAATGTAACCCTACAATCAGGGGATACGTTAGCAAACCCACCTCAAGGCGGAAGAACTATTTCTTGTTCCAAGGGTTCTTATTGGACTGGATTGGGTATATCACCTTGTGAGGATAATTCTACAAGTCGAATTAAATTCCGAATTGCAGATGGAACGGAAGTTATTTTAAGTGATAATATTATCAGAGGATTTAAATCAGGATATACAATCACCAGTACAGAAGGTAGAGCAGAAAACTCAACAACTGGTGTAGGTGGTAGAGGTGCAACTGGTGGATCTGGTACATCACTAACTGGATATGGAGGTGGAGGAGGATCAGGTTATAGTGATGGTACTGCAACAATTTTTATTACTCAACTTGGCGGAGTTCCTGTAGGTGAGAAGGCAAAAATTAAATTTAGTCTTGTACCACCACCACCACAAACTAAGACCGGAACAGTTACTCATGGATTTAATAATAGTACTAATACGGATATATTCTTGAGTTTTGATGGTGCTATCGTAGATTGTGAACCACAAAACCGTGGTTCAGCAGATAGACAGGGAGGTACGGGGGAACATCTTAAGTATTATATCCTTACTATGAATAGTAATTATACCAATCTTTCTGTTGAGATGCTTCAGGATGCCACAGCTGGTGGTGGTCCTGGTATGGGTCTACGGCCAACTAAGATTGAAAAGACTGATGATTATAGATGGAGTATTTGGTTCAATAAAGCAATTGGATTTAATAGCTTTGCTAGAAATTGGTCAGTAACGGGAAGTTAATAAATAATAAATAAATAGAGAGGTGGATAGTGAAACCTCTGAGGTATCAATGGCCGTTAACAAGAACTTTGTAGTCAAAAATGGTGTAGAGGTTTCTACAGATCTCATCTATGCCGATAATAGTATTGATAAGGTTGGTATTGGTACGACTACGCCAGGAGCCAAACTTGAAGTTATTGGAGATATTGTAGGTGTAGGACTTACTTTATCAGGATCAACTACTGGAACAGATGCCAATTATTCGGGTATTGTTACTGCGAGTAGTGGTTTAGAAGTTGGATCAGGTGGAACTTCCATTACTGTTGATGTAACCAACAACAGTGCAGGATTTAACACTACAACACCTGATACTAGGTACGTTTTAGATGTTCAAGCAGGTGCTGGTCAATCAGCAGCTAACTTTGGTGGTGGAGTTGATATTGAAGGTGACTTAAATGTTACTGGTTCCTTTTCTGGAACGATTAATACATTAAATAATCCAACAATTATTGGTGTAGTCACTGCAAATGATGCAGAGATTTACACACAGTTTAATATTATAAACAATAGTACATCTGCTTATCAATATCAGGCAACTGGTATTGGTTTCACACAGAATACTGATAACCCAATCCTTTATCTGATTAGGGGTAAGAAGTATCATTTCAATCTGAATGCAACGGCACACCCATTCTATATTAAAGCGCCTGAAGCAGGTATTCATTCAACTGGAACCACACTCCTCTATGATGATGGAGTTGAAGGACAAGGAACAGAAGTAGGTATTCTTACTTTCAAGGTTCCATATAATGGACCAAGTAATGTTTATTACCAGTGTTCTGTTCATACCGGCATGGGTAATACCATGTACCTGTTGGATGGAACTGGAATAGGTGGTGGTGGTGGTGGATCAACTGGAATTTCCAGTATCACTGTCATGGATGATGGTTCTGTAGTTGGTTTTACAACAATATTAAATGTTACTGGAGATGGGGTATCTGCCACTATTAACAGTAATAGAATTGATATCGATGTTCCTGGTACTGCAGATTGGGCTGGTATTGGTTCTCCTATCAAGTATACTGATGGATCTTTATCACCATTTACATATATTGATGAGGAATCCAGTGTTACTAGTAACATGGTTTTGGATACTACCAATACTGGTCCAGGAACATCATATGTTATTGTTGCCACACCGAAATTGGTTATTCAGTCGGGTGTTGGTGTAACACTTGGACTTGGTAAGACAATGATTGTTGATATATTAGATCTTAGTTCTTACAACTGATTCCTACCCCATAGCATAAAATAAGATGTCACAACTTAACGTAAACATAATTAAGAACAGGGTAGGAAATAATGGTCCTACTATCTCAGGAAATACCTCTATAAGTGGTATTTTAACAGCAATTAGTTATTATGGTGATGGTTCTAATCTGACTGGTATTGCTATTACCGGTGGTGACAATATCTTTGACAATATTCTAGTTACCGGAATATCAACATTTCAAGGTGATGCCAATTTTGATGGAAATGTAACCATCGGTGGAACTCTTACCTATCAAGACGTTACAAATGTCGATGCTGTCGGCATGATTACGGCAAGAAAGGGTATTAATGTCCTGGCAGATGGTATTCAAGTCAATGCTGGTATTGTTACTTCAGCTAGTGGATTTGATGGTTCATTAACCGGTAACGTAATAGGTGATCTAACTGGTAATGTAACTGGTAATTTGATTGGTGGAACTATTGTTGGAACCAGTGCTTCTGTCAGTGGAATGACCACTGTAGGAAACCTGGATGGGGTGATATATAGTGGAGTATCTACTACATCTATTAATAAAGATGTAATAAATCGTGAGTTTTGTGAGGTTGTTGCAGCTGCAACATCAATCACATTACCCGCTTCACCAACAGTAGGTAATGAAGTTTATGTGGCAGTTGGTAACTTCACAGATACTATGGTTATTAGAAATTCTGAGAACATTATGAGTTTAGCAGAAGATATTATTTTAGATGTGGCATATAAAAATGTAAGATTTGTTTATGTTGATTCAAATGTTGGCTGGAGGATAAACTAAATGGCTGCTCAAAAACAATTTACTACTTCCGCAGGTAGTCATCTTAATAATAGGGAGATTTTTTACGGTCCAGCAACTCCTGGATCTACACCGTATACTTGGCCAGTCCCAAGTGGAACCACTGAAGTCCATGTTCATGTTTGGGGTGGCGGTGGACCTGGTCATTATCTGAGTTGGGCAGGAGCTGGTGGTGGAGGAGGTGGTTATGCCAGAGCACCATATACAGTTACTGATTCTGATACTTTAGCAATCACTGTTGGTGGTGCAGCTGCAACCTCATCGGTAACAATTCCAACGCAGTCTCCTACCGGATCTACTTCTCCTGTAAGTGCAACTGGTGGAAGTACTGGCAGCGCTCCTTCTAATGGTGGTGCTGGTGGTAGTGGAGCGGTTACTTTAAATCCTACATTTCCACACTATTATTGTATGACTGCCAATGGTGGTTGTGGTGGATATCCTTGTGGTCCAGGTTTTCCTGTAACTCAGGGAGCCGGTGGTGCTGCTGGTTCTCCTTTAGGTACTGGTGGTGATGGTGGATGGGGTTGTAGTACCTTTGGAGGTGGAAT
>Ga0066849_10000862_pt1 | contig 12379 bp, 4 predicted proteins | sample ETNtaG_9_FD_65492 | JGI IMG/M metagenome (GOLD analysis project Ga0066849, IMG submission 65492) | Marine microbial and viral communities from oxygen minimum zone, Eastern Pacific Ocean - ETNP201406SV69 | ecosystem: Environmental > Aquatic > Marine > Oceanic | place: Pacific Ocean: Eastern... | reverse complement strand
CCGCGCGTATGTATTTAGCAGTAATATCAATATTTGCATATGTTATTACTAAAATTTCTGTTACTATTTTTGCTGGAGCAATAGTATTTGAAACATTATTAGGACTTGATTTTTGGACAGGTGCAATTGTAGTTGTTATAATTACAGGATTGTATACAGTACTAGGTGGTTTAAAAGCAGTTATATATACAGATACTATTCAGATGTTCTTGCTTATTGGTGGATCTATTATGGTTACTATATTTGGCCTAGATGCAATAGGAGGTTGGGGTAATATGGTGGAATCTTCAGGAGATGGTTTTATGTCATTATGGAGAACAGCTTCTCATCCAGAATATCCGTGGACTGCTATATTATTTGGAGCTCCAATACTTGGAGTTTGGTACTGGTGCACAGATCAATTTATTGTTCAAAGAGTTTTAGCTGCTAAAGATGAAAGTGTAGCTAGAAAAGCTACAATTTTTGCAGGTTTTTTAAAACTAACTCCAATGTTTATATTTGTTGTTCCAGGTATGATAGCCTATACTTTACATAATGATCCACTATCTGGCTTTAAACTCCCTGTAGATGCAGTAACGGGTGAAACTATAAGCTCAGGTACTTTAGCAGCAATGGTGCAGTTTTTACTACCGGCAGGGATTAGAGGGCTAGTAGCAGCTGGAATATTATCTGCACTAATGAGTTCGCTATCTTCTGTTTTTAATTCATGCTCGACTCTTATTACGTGGGATATATATAAAAAATATTTTCCAAAAAAATCAGAAAAGCACTTGGTTAAAGTAGGCCAAGTTACAACAGGTGTTTTAGTAGTTTCAGGAATGCTATGGATACCATTTCAAAAAGCTTTATCAGGTGGAGGATTATTTGCTTATATTCAGCAAATTCAAGGTTTGATTTCACCACCAATTGCTGCAGTATTTTTGCTAGGTTTATTTATTAAAAGAATTAACAGTCATGGCGCAATGTCTGCATTATACACAGGAGCATTTTTAGGTATGACAAGATTAATTAGTGAAATGCAGGGGCTAGATAATATTTTAACAGCTCCTTTATTCTTACATTTTGCTTTATATCTATTTATAATATGCTCAGGTGTAATGATAGTTGTTAGTTATTTAACCCCTGAGCCTGATTATGGAAAGATAAAGGATGTTATATATGATTTTAATAATAATAAAAAAGATAATACCGCAGGATTTAAAATAGATAAAGCTTTAACATGTTTACTTGTTATCTGCGTTTTAGTTATTTGGTATACATTTAGTTAATTTTATTATTTTAAATATTTTATTATTTTTTTTATCATAAATAAAGTTTTCAAAGGTTTTATTTATTTATTTTAAATATACTTTGTGAAAATGTTAAATCTTATGTAAATTTTAGTTGTCAATCAGGGTCGTGATAGCATTTATTTATGTATGTACTCCTCCTTAGTCCTTAAATCTTTGCTGTCACGGCTTTTCTTTTATTATTCCAAAACATTATCTTTTAAAAGATTATTTATTATTGTACAAATCTTAAACATTAAGTATTATATGTTCCGTGCCTAGAATTCAAATTTATTAATTTAGGAGCTGTATAATGATTATCGCTTATACAATTTTGTTTTTTAATGTTGTGTTATCTAATTCTGTTTTTTGGGAACCTGAAGTTCCTGTCCCTGGAGGAGAAATAACAATATATTATAATACTATTGAAGGAGAATTGCCTGGCAATACATTCCCAGTTTATGTTCACCTAGGTTACGATGGTTGGGAAGGTACTCAGGATTATGCAATGCAATATTCTCCATCTGAGGGAACTGGATGGTGGAAGTTTGTTTATGAAATACCTGAATCAGTTGAAACTATAGATTTTGTTTTTACTGATTTAAATGATAATTGGGATAATAATGGTGGTATTGGAATTGATTGGCATATTAGTTTGAATTATTATTGGTATCCATTTAATCCAACTCCAAATGATAATGTTGAAATTGTTTTAAATAATATAGATCAATCAGGAAAAATTGTTTGGACTGTTGATGCAGGAAATGGACATGTTGCTCCAATTGAAAGTTATTGGCCTGATGATACATATATTCAAAATGGCATTGTCTACTCACCATTAGAATTAATTGATGAAACAAGTGCTTCAATTGATTTTAACCCTTTTCAATCTGGGGAACAAATTATTTCATCATTAAAATTTAAAATTTTATGGGACGATGGTACTTTTGATGTTGGTAATAATGGGCAGATAATTTATTATGATATTTATTTTGATTTTAACCCTGGATTAGATGATCCATATGTGAGTTTTATTAGCCCTAATCAAAACGATGAACTCACTGGTGATATACAAATAGAGCTTGATGGTGACGCTGATATTGTTGAATTATGGTTAGATGGTAATTTGCTTACATCATTAAATTCAGAACCCTTTGAATATTTATGGACTCCTCCTTCAGGTGTTTTTGGTGATTTAAAGTTAATTGCTAAATCTATGTATGATAATGGGAGTTCATCATTTACATTTTTAGATTTTTATTTGCAATACAATGTAGTTCAGGAGTCTGCGCCTCTAGGTTTAAAGGATGGGTTGAATATTAATGGTAATGATGTTGTTATAGCTATTTATGCACCAGGAAAAGAATATGTTTCCATAAAGGGGTCCTGGAATGATAATTTCCCTAATGGTGAAATAATGAAGTTGTCTGGTGATACATTGTGGTGGTATCAAACTAATTTAGAAGATGGAATTTATTCATATCAATATAATTTAGATGGAATTAAATATATTGCAGACCCTTGGTCTGAGGATGTTGATTGGAAGGATCCTTTTACTGGTTATGAAAGTGGAAACTTTCAACATGCTAAAACAGTCTTTGAAATTGGAGCTGAAGAATATCAATGGTCTGATGATTTATATGAAAGACCCGAAGTGAAGGATTTAATTATTTATGAATTGCATATTGGAGATTTTTTAGGTGTTGAAGGACAAATTGGCACATATTCTACAGTGCTTGATTCAATTAATTCAGGTTATTTTAGTGAATTAGGAATTAATGCAATTGAGCTTATGCCTATTAATGAATTTGAAGGAGACTATTCTTGGGGATATAATACTTCTTTTGCAATGGCTCCTGAAAGTACATATGGATCTAATGAGGATTTAAAAAATCTTATTAATATTGCTCATGAAAATGGTATAGCTATTTTACTTGATGTAGTATTTAATCATTTATGGGGTTCTTCACCTCTTTTTCAGCTTTATCATCCACTAGATGATTATAGCTGGGACGCTCATGATTTTTCTATTTGTCCTTATTTTGATAATGCTCCATCAGATTGGGGATATAAATTACAGCATTGGCATAGCTTAAATGGAAGAAATTATAGAGGTTGGAAACATGTTGATGATGCTCTAGTCCATTGGGTAGAAGAATATCACATAGATGGTTTTAGGTTTGATTATGTTGAAGGAATAGGTTGGGATGGAGATTATAATGGAGCATCTTATTATGTAAATATGCTAGATAATATAGATCCTTCTTTGATTTTGATAGCTGAAGCTGACAATTCTTATCAAATTAATAATACTGATTTTGATTCTGGCTGGGATTATAGTTATCATCATAATTTATTTGATAATATTTTAGATATATATTTTGATGTAGATAATATAACAAATCATATTAATGCTTATTCTCAGGGTTATGGTTTTGTAACAGGTCCTATTAATTATATAGAAAGTCATGATGAAAGTAGATTGATTTATCAATCAACTGAATTTCAAGGAGATTCTCTTGAAGATGCATGTAAAAGATCAAAGATTGGAGCAACTATATTATTTACAAGTCATGGGGTCCCTATGATTTATCAAGGTCAGGAATTTGCACAAAATTCACAACATAGAGATTCAGGTGGATATCCGATTTCGCAGCCTTTGCAATGGGAAAACTTACAAAACGATTTTGAACTTGATTTAAATCAACATTATAAAAAATTGATTCATCTAAGAAATGATAATGATGTATTAAAACAACCTCCACTAGATGTTAAATATTCAAATAATGAAAATAAAACACTCGTTTATTGGAGAGTTGATAATAATGAAAAAGTTATTATTGCAATTAATTTAGATACTAACAGTCATACCATAGATTTAGAATTCCCTGATTCAGGAACTTGGTATGATCATATAAATGATTTTGAAATTTCAATAGATACTAATTGGTATGGTGGATTTGAATTATCCCCATTAACATCTTATGTATTTACTTCTTCTGAAACTTCAATTCAGTGTAGCATAGGAGATATAAATCAAGATACTGCTATAAATGTTGTTGATATTGTTGCGTTAGTTAATTATATATTAGGTGGTACCTTAAGTGATGAAGGTGTTTGTGCTAGTGATTTAAATGGCGATACAGTTATTAATGTAATTGACATTGTGGCTCTTGTTAATACCATTTTATCATTATAATGATAAAAAAAATATTATACTTCTTTTTAATTATTCCTTTAATAGCTGGAACAACAGGTAAAATACGAGGAAAAGTTATAGATTCAAGTACCAATGAACCTTTAATTGGATGTAATATATATTTATATTCAACTATTTATGGTACTTCTGCAGATCAAGATGGAAACTATATGATTTTAAACATCCCTCCTGGTAATTATGAAATTCATGCATCAATGATTGGATATGATAATTACATAGTTAAAAATATAGAAGTAAATGTTGATTTAACATCTAAAATTGATTTTTCACTAAATGAATCTTCGCTTGAAATTGAGAGTGTAATTATAAATGCTGCTCCTAAATTAATTAATAAAAATTTAACATCTACAACTGCTATTATTACTAATAAAACAATATCAAAATTACCTGTTAATGAGGTTTCAGAAATTTTGAATTTACAAGCTGGTTTCGTAGATGGTCATCTTAGAGGGGGAAGATCAAGTGAAATTGTATATATGGTAGATGGAATGCCAATGACAGATGGCTATGATGGTTCTGCAATTATAGATATAAATAAAGATTCTATTAGAGAAATGCAATTAATTTCAGGATCTTTTAATGCAGAGTATGGTCAAGCTATGAGCGGTGTTGTAAATATCACAACTAATGAAGGAACTAATAAATTTCAAGGTAGTATTGACAGTTATTTTGGTGATTATTTAAGTAATCATTCTAATTTATTTTATAACATAGATAATTTTGATTTATCAACAACTCATAATTTTAATTTTAGTTTAAATGGAAGTATAGTAAAAGATAAATTATTTTATTATTTAAGTGGTAGATACATTTATTATCAAGGAGTATATGAGGGGTTAAGGAAGTATTATCCATATTCATATGGCTATGAGTTAGAAAATCAAGAAACAAATGAAAGTTATTGGCATATTTTAGGTACAGATGAAATAAATGACAATTATGTTAATCAAATTATTTGCAATGGTCCTGTTAACTGCAATGAGGATCTAGATGAATATTATAATTATTTAATAAATTCACATATGTCTCCAAATTCAATGGGAGATAATAAATTTATTCCAATGGATTGGAATATAAAAAAATATGGACAACTAAGTTTGATTTGGAAGCCTACACAAACATCTAAAATTAAATTTTCTCATTTTAATGATGATATAGATTTTCAAGAATATGATAGATATTATAAATTGAATCCTGATGGAAATTTATCTAAATATAGGCTTGGTGAAACTAACCTATTGCAATTTAATAAAACCATTAATAAAAATTCATTTTATACTCTAGGTTTTGTTAGAAATAATAAAATTTATAATCATAATTCATTTGATGATTTATCTGCTTATGTTCATGAAGATTTGAATAATCAAAATACTCCTTCTTATAGTTTCTCAGTTGGAGGAGTAAATCAAAATATTTTTGAAAGAATAAGTAAAACAAATACAATTAAGTTTGATTATACTAATCAGTTAAATAATTTTCATCAGATAAAACTTGGTTTATCTTATAAGGAGCATGAAATTAATTATAAAAATATAAATTTAAAATATTTTGTGGAAAATGGTTTTAACCCAATTTACAACACCCCTTTTGTTACTCCAATTATTGAGGATATATCTTCCATAAATACAAGTATCTATGATTTTAAACCAGAAGAATTCAGTTTTTATTTTCAAGATAAAATTGAATTAGATGAGATGATTATTAATGTTGGTCTTAGGTATGATTATTTTGATGCTAATGGAAATATTTTATCTGATCCAACAGATCCTTTTATATACGATCCTGTTAAGCCTCAGCACATATGTTTCGATGATGATTTGAATGGAATTTGTGGGGAAGATGAATTAGCGCAAAGTATTGAAGATAGATTAGAATATTGGTATAATTCAACAAAGATAAAATCAATGTTAAGTCCTAGACTTGGAGCATCTTTTCCAATTTCAGATCAAGGAGTATTTCATTTTTCTTATGGACATTTTTTCCAAATACCTAAATTTGAATTATTATATCATAATTCAGATATTGATTTAGATCGTGGAGGCACAGGTAATATTGGTGTTATTGGAAATGCAGACCTTAAACCAGAAAAAACAATCAGTTATGAAATTGGTGTTCAGTATAAATTAGATAATAAAAGTGCAGTTGATATGACCATGTATTTTAGAGATATCAGAGATCTAACAGGGACAAGAACTGAGGTAATTTATACTCATAATGGTGCAACTTATCATAAATATGAGAATTCTGATTTTGCTTTTATAAAAGGTTTAGTTTTATCTTATAAAAAGAATTATAGAAATGGTTTTTCAACTACGATTGACTATACTTTTCAACAAGCCAAGGGAACAGCTTCAGATCCTTTTGATGCACATAATGCACAACTTGCAAACCAATATCCAGAAATTCATATTGTTCCCCTTAATTGGGATCAAAGGCATACAATTAATACCACCTTATTTTATGATTCAAAAAATTGGGGTCTAGGCGCAATAGGTAAAATAGGTTCAGGTCAGCCTTATACTCCACAGATAAATAGTAGCTTTTCAACACTTGCTCAAAATTCAAAGACTAAGCCAATATCATGGAATATAGATCTTAGAGCTTATTGGCAAATTCCAATAATTGAAAACTCGAAATTTTATATAAATATATTTAATATCTTTGATCAATTAAATCATGTGAGTGTATATAATGATACGGGGTATGCAGATAGAACATTATATCTTCAAGAGGCTCTGGAACAAAATACAAGTCAAATTATAAATTCTATAGATGAGTGGTTTGATAATGAGACATTTTATTCATCACCAAGAAGATTAGAAATAGGATTCAGAATTGAATTTAATTAATAAAACATTAATATTATTTATAGTTTTTCAGGTTATATGGAATCAAGAAGAATCTGGAGATATATATAGACGATATGGGATACATAATGGAAATCTTGTTAGAACTGTATTTAGCAATTGGGGAGTTGTTGGTCAACCAGGTGATAAAGGTCCAAGAGGAGCTTGGCTAGATGACAACAATGGTTATATAGGAGATGTAAGCTTATTAGTAGGAGCTGAAGTAACTTCACCAAATCAAAACGGAGACAATGTTACATTCCATTCAGTGGTAACATGTCCTGTAGATAGACCTTCTCAATCTGGGCCTGATCAATCTAATTCTGGGTTACGTTGGGGTTTTGAACCTGTTGCTGGGTATTTGAATTCATCTCAGCTATATGTTGCTATGAGTACAAATCAAAATACTTGGCCTAATTATTGGCCAGATGAAGACTGTAATTGGGGAGGAGAATGGTGTGGTTATTTTGGAAAAGATACCCAATATATACAGCAAGAAAGTTATTATGTCATGAATGATAACAATGATGAGGAGTTTAATTACTCTAGCAATAATCAATGGGGAGTTGCATTTAAACCTGATGTAGATAATAGTATATTAAATGGTTTAGGACTTGAAGTTAAAGTACGTGGTATGCAATGGCAGCAAATTCTAGCTCAGGACTGTATTTTCTTTTTATATGAAATAACAAATAAAAGTCAAACTGAGTATAAAAAGGTTGTTTTAGGAGAACTGGTTGGGACTTACATAGGAAATGTTGAAACTGAAGCTGATGATGATTGGTCATTTTTTGATGTTAATTCAGATTTAGCATATACAGGTGATTATGATAATATGATTACTAATAATCCAAATTGGGTTGGTAATGTAGGTATGGTAGGTTATGCTTTTTTAGAAAGTCCTGGAAATCCATATGATGGAATAGATAATGATGGAGATTTTGATGGTGTTTCAAATATTTTTAATGAAGGCGATTTTGAAAGTAGAATTATAAATATAGGCGATTTTGTAGTAACTATTAATGATGATTACAAACGAACAAAAGTTGAAATAGTTGATGAAACTACAATTCTTACTTCTCAAGGTATAGAATTTACTATAGTGGCAGGCGAAACCTCCCTAATTGAAGGGAATGAAATAGATGGTGAAACAGTAAATGAGAATGCATTTAATGGTTTAGATGATGACTTGGATGGACTTATTGATGAAAATTATTATTTGCATTATAGACAAAAAAGAGTTTTTTATGATGAAAGTACTGGTCTCGAACAGACTCTTTTTGATATTGTTAATCCTAGAGCATATATAAATTATACTGATTATGATAATGTAAATGGATTTATAGAGGAAAATTTATCAGATCTCATTGATGAGAGAAGGGATGATGGAGTTGATAATGATAATGATTGGATTCAAAGTGTTCATGATGTTGGTACTGATGGATTAGCTGGTACTTCAGATTCTGATGGAACTGAAGGGAATGGAATCCCAGATTTAGGAGAACCCAACTTTGATAAAACTGATCCAGATGAATCAGACCAGATTGGTTTAACAAGTTTTGATTATTTTGTTCCATCTTCTGCTTATCCTATGAGTGATGATGAAGAGCTTTGGAATAAATTATCTCCAGGTTTTTTTGATGTGCCTGAATCTATCCAAAATGGTCAGCCAACAGCTGGAGAAGATGGTGATTTTATTTTTGGCTCAGGTTATTTCCCCTTAATGCCGGGGCAAACAGAACGTTTTTCTATTGCTCTTATCTATGGTGAAGACAAATTTGACCTAGACAGAAATAAAGAGATTGTACAAGAAATTTATGATAATGATTATCAGTTTCCACCACCACCTGCTAAGCCAACATTAACAGCAGTCCCAGGTGATTCTAAGGTTACACTTTATTGGGATAGAGTAGCAGAAACAACTATAGATCCTGTTCTTCTTGAATATGATTTTCAGGGCTATAAAATTTATAGAGCTACAGATCCAAATTTTAATGATGTAAGAAATATTACTAATGCCTATGGTATTATTGAAGACTATAGCCCTTTAATGCAATTTGATTTAGCTGATGATATTGATTCATTATTTTATCCTAGTTATGAACTTTTCCAGCAGTCTGGAGGATTATCTTTTAATCTTGGTGATAGTACAGGTCTTATGCATAGCTTTGAAGATACAGGTCTTATTAATGGAAGAACATATTATTATGCTTTATCTGCATATGACTCGGGTAATCCAAATCACACTTATCCTTCAGAGAATACAAAATATATAACTGTATTACCAACAGGAGAAATTATTACGGATAAAAATACTGCTATTGCTACTCCTACAACATCAACTATGGGTTATAATACAGATGATATGGATTTAGATTATAGTGGAAGTGGTACAGGTAGTGTAGCTTATACTATTATTGATGAAACTAAAATAACAGGTCATGAATATTTAATAGAATTTTGGGATTCTTCTAATGATGATGTTGATAATAATTTGAATAATTTAATTGATAATAACGATGTTTTGGAGACTATTCCAATTACTACTTTTTATAGTGTTCTAGATAATCAAACAATTTCTCTTTCTCTTTCACTATCATCGTATGATACAACTTATTTTGATCTTGGATATAAAAATATTATTGAAGATAGTTTTGTTTTGGAAATGTCCTCAGGCAATACAGTTTCTGATGATAATTATATCATAAACTATGATTTGGGTGATATTAAAATAAATTCAGATATTCTCCCTAATGATTTTGAAATTCATTTTAGTCATTATCCTATTTTTAAGAGTCCATATATTAAAGGAGCAAAATGGGATTTTAATTTGCTAAATAATGATAATGATAATCTTGCAGATGATTATGAAGGTACAACTGTTTGGATAGAAGAAGTACAAGATTCTGAAGTATTTGATGGATTATCACTTGATTTTAATAATGATTGGGATATTTTCTTTTCAGAAAAAAAATGGATTTTAAATGGTGATGAAGTAATTTCTAATGAGAATATTTTAGATATAGCTGTAGACACTTTAAGCTACCCTCAGTTTAATTTAAAAGCTTATGCCTCTCCAAATGATTATATGATTGTTTTTAATGATAACTCAAGTTTTAGTGAAGATTTAAATGGTACTTCAACAAATTTTAAAGTTTTTGATATTACAAATGATCTTGAACTAGATTATCAGTTTTTAGGTTCTCAATCAAACAATGAAATTGATCATTTAGATAGAATCTATTTGTTTGAAGATTATCCCTTGAATGAAAATATGTATACTTGGAATATTGAATTTTCATATTTTCCAAGTCAACAGGAAAGTCAGCCAATATTGCAATTTGGAGATAATGATACATTATTTATATATACAAGTAAACCATTTAGATATGGAGATGAGTTTTTATTAAAAACTAATGTACCTAACATTGACTATGATTCTCCAAATATCGATTTATCTAATATAAAAGTTGTTCCAAATCCATATATTGCTTCAACAGCAATCGAATCTTCTTTGCCTCCAGGTATTTCAAGTGGTAGAGGAGAAAGGAAAATAGAATTCCAAAATGTTCCTAATGATGCTATAATTAAAATATTCAATATTAGAGGGCAGCATATAGTTACTTTAAAGCATGATGGGAATATATTTGATGGGTCTGTTTCTTGGAATCTTAGAACAAAAGAAAATATGGATATAGCTTATGGTGTCTACTTATATGTTATTGAATCAGACCTGGGAGTTAAAAAAGGGAAAATTGCTATTATTAAATAATGAAAAAAATATCACTTTATATAATTTTACTTTCTATTATTGTTCCATCTCAATCAAAAGTTGGAACAACAGCTGCTCAATTTTTAGGAATTGGAGTTGGCTCAAGAGCGATGTCTATGGGTGGAGCTTTCACAGCAATGTATGGTGACCCAAGTTGTTTATATTGGAATCCTGGATCAATTGCTCATTTTAAAAAAAATAAATTTCAATTTACTAATGCTAGTTGGCTAGTAGATACAAAATGGATTTATGGTTCGTATGTTACAAAAGTAGATTATAGAAGCACTATTGCAGCTAATCTCTTTTATCTAGACTACGGTGATGAGGAGATTACAACTATATATCAACAAAATGGAACAGGTGATTACTGGTCTGCTTACGATCTTTCTGCAGGTTTGTATTATGGAACGAATGTAACAAATAAATTTTCATTTGGTGCAGGTGTTAAATATATAAGACAAGCAATTTATAATGAAGGTGCTTCTACTATTGCATTTGATGTTGGATTATTATATAAAAATCAAGATTCTGATTATAGATTAGGTGTTAGCATATCAAATATTGGTATTGAAATGAATTTAGAAGGAAGTGATTTATATTTTAGCTGTGATCAAGATTTGGAAAGTGCTGGTAATAATGATAATGTTCCATGTGCTTTATCAACTGGAGAATTTCCTCTACCTATATTCTATAGATTGGGTTTTGCTAAAGATTATAGAATTGATAATAATCTTCAGGCAACAAGTTCTATAGATTGGGTGATTCCAAGTGATGATGTCGAACATATTAATGTAGGATTTGAAATAAGCTACTATGATAAATTATTTCTAAGAATGGGTCACAGACATTTGGGTAAAAAGGATTCAGAAGAAGGAATTACCTTTGGTTTAGGAAGTAATTTTTATGTTTTTGGAATGGATGTTGATTTAAATTATACCTATCATGATTTTGGTATATTTGGATATATGCCTTATTTTGAATTTATTTTTAATTTTTAACTTAGGATTTAACTAATGTATTTAATAGTCATATTTATTTCATTTATAATGCCAGTATCAATAACATTTAATGTTGATATGCAGGAACAGTATGTATCTGAAAATGGAATTCATTTAGCTGGTTCCGATGCAGAAACAGAAACTTTTTTTGGGACAGTTTTAGATGAAGAAATCCCCCCATGGACATCAGATGCAATTACAATGTTAGACGAAGATTTTGATGGTGTTTATTCTATAATAATAGAAGTTGAACCAAACACTTCATATGTTTATAA
>Ga0066849_10000861_pt1 | contig 12401 bp, 9 predicted proteins | sample ETNtaG_9_FD_65492 | JGI IMG/M metagenome (GOLD analysis project Ga0066849, IMG submission 65492) | Marine microbial and viral communities from oxygen minimum zone, Eastern Pacific Ocean - ETNP201406SV69 | ecosystem: Environmental > Aquatic > Marine > Oceanic | place: Pacific Ocean: Eastern... | reverse complement strand
AGTGGGACAGAGAGCTATCAGTAAGCAAGGAAGCCGCTAGAATAACTCGATTTAATCCGGTTGACCATAAGAAAAAAGCCTTATACTACAAAGACATTTTTCCAACAATTGAAGATTGGCTTCACAATTGTGATTATATAGTTGGACACAATATATTAGGCTTCGACATTTATCTTCTTAAATCTTATTATGAATCTATGGGCAAACCCTACGGCCACTTGATGGATAAAATCATTGACACCTTTTGTATCGCCAAAGGAATTAAACTGGGAGTATCCTACAAGCCAAGCGAAAACTTTCTACAATACCAATATAAAGTTTACCATGTTAGAAAAAAAGGCTTAAGAAATAGCCTCACAGCTTTAGGCAAAGAATTCAGCATTGAACACAATTACGAAATGCTGCACGACGCAATTGTAGATTTAGAGTTAAATCTTAAAGTTTGGAATCAGTTAAAATACCAAATAGAATTCTAACTATTGAGAGTTTCTATGTCTGGGTGTCGGCATTTACCTGAATAATCGTCTCCGTAAGTATCAATTAAAAGCCTCGGCTGAACCCTTCCCATCATCCAGTACTGCAACTCAGAAACAGACCTTTGGTTATCTGGGTCGTACCCTATCCCATTTATAAACCAACCAATCGCTTCGCCATATTCACCATCGCCAAGAGCCGACTGTCCGTATCCCTCTGGTCCAAAAGCCAGATAGTTAGTCCAAAAATACCTCTTCATATACCGACTATTTTCGCTGCGGTCTTCTGCGTAGACATCTTCGATAATAGTTCCAAAGCCCATTAATCCGCCATAGTTAAAAACTTTTATTTTAGAATAATGACCGGGGTTCCCATCGGCTGCTCTAGACCAAGTGGACCTTACTGCTGCTCCAGCACGACCCCCGGGCACATAAAGATCAGTTATCCCCCAATGTTCCCCGCGAGCTATCCAATCTCTTCTCGCAATTTTGTACCCTTCTCCATCCACTCCGTATTGACCGCCCCTACATCCTTTACTTTTTTGATTTACTTCGTCAATGTATTCTTGTACTTTTGGATGAATTTGTAATTCATTAGCCTCAATTGTTATTGTTTTACCTATTTGGCTTTTTATGATTGACCCGTTGGTTGACCCCGGTTCTGCGTATTGATCTGGAACTATTGTGACGTTTCCTTGCTCGGGACTAGTATTGGAAAAATCATAATCATAACGATGTTCCATACCTCCCACAGCGCCACCGGCTACTACCGATCCACCATAGCCACCAAAACTGTTTATCAAAGTTGCTGCGTCTATAGGCGCAGGATATGCTGGATAATTCTGCGTTGCGAAAGGTCCAACGTTATCAGAGCCTTTGTCTCTTGTGGGATGTTCCTTGCCTATGGTATAGTGATTAGAATGACGGTAATTTAAAAATCCATTCTGAAAAGCTGCGGTTAAAAGGTCCAGTTCATCCAATTTTGTATAGCAGTCGTATGCCCTTTTTTGAGAACTTCCGTACCAAGCTGTTTTTGTCCATGAAGATACTCTTTCATCCCAACACCACCTGCGCGGCCCCCCCGCACAAGGAATCCACACACCGTCATAAGTTGGACAAAGATAATAAGTAGTACATCGCCTAACAGTGTTAAATCCACTCGTTGTAACGCTACGCAAATATCTTTCCTTTAAATACTGCGAGAGGTAACCCTTCCTCCATATTTTCATTGCTCCATTAGCCATCATCGTGGCATGGCTGGTTGCCCAATGCGCTCCCACAGAAGGCGCTGGATGCATCCAATACCCATCGGACCTCTCCAACGTGATAAGAGACATTAAAGTTTTTTCTCGATCAGGAAAGTAAGCATCGGCTTCTGCTTGCAAATTCCCAAAATCTCCGTGGCCAGAGCTCCACATGCGCGACCACATGAACAGATACCCGTAGCGTCCTCCATAACTTAAATCAATATTCCATTTTCGTACTAAATCGAGATCGGCAAATCCGGGAATTACATCAAGCCACAAATTTGGCCCATGTACATCTATTCTTCCTAACGACTCAGCCCCTGTCGTCATTCTATCCGGGTTTTGCCAAATTTCATCTGTTGTGTAGCCCCACCCTGCGTCAGCTAAAGATTGTGCAAGCTGGATGGCCTGTCCACCTTTATGTCGTTTTATATGAGCCCTTCTTTCCAGACTCATTCCTTTCGTTATTTCATCTGAATAAACTCCCGCCTGACTGCCAAAACCAACACCTCCTCCTCCCGGAGCACTATGCTGAACATCGAACAAAATTAATTGACTAAGCCAAGGGTCGTTCCAGCAGGAAGTATCACCCGGCGGTAAACCGATTGGCCAACCATTAGAGTCGGCTGGCGCAGCACCCCAAGCCCACCCATTAGCACCTGCATTTCTTTTTGAAAGCCTATATCTTCCCATCTGGGCAGCGCTAATTGATTTCCAATAACCCGGGAACCCACCCTGAAATCTTTTATACCCCATATCCAAACGCCCCATCTTAAGCTTTATCCTAGGCATACCAGCTGCCCCTCCTCCACCACCGCCGAGAATAGTTCCCCAATTATGAATAACAACATCACACTCAGCTTTTATCGCCTCCTCGCCATCAAACCCGTGCATATTAGAGAAGTGTTGGAGATGCGTGAACCCTTCAGATACGACAGTGTAAGGAAATTCAGCGTCTGCACCCTTACCGGCCCTCCCCAAAATATACCCGCGATTTTTTATTATAATAGAGCAATTTGCATGTTTGAACCCAGTGCAATCTAGCCCTTGCCAAAGTACTGCTCCATCGCAAACATCAACGGTTATTTGGATTGGTATTTTTTGTATAAATTCTTCTCTGAATCCTGTTTGCTGCTTGAATCTCTCCATTAAATTAACAGGAGTAAGATATGATCCACAAAGATTAAATCCAAACTCAAGAGCCCCCTGTTGATAAAATAACTCCCATTTTCCATTAACCTTTTTGTACCCCTCTAAGGGCGGCCTCCAAATACCTTCATGTTTTACGTACAAGCGTTTTACTGCATTCCAGCCGTCTAAATCGCCGCTTCCTTTAAAATAGAATTTTCTTAATAATTTCATTTAAGCAAGCTTAAACCAAAGGTCTCCGTTTGATCCGCTTGCTTCTGGCGGCACTTCTGTGCTGTGCCAATGCTGAGAATACGCGCCATTAGGAAACACTGGATTTTCATTTGAGCCTAAATCTAAAGTTTGATTAGTTGGAGAAACGACGTTCACATTTCCTCCGTCTCCCTTAACTTTTAAGTCTTTCACCGGGACGGTGGTGGTATCATAAAATGGTTGATCATTGTAAATACTGGATGTTTTGATAAGTGGGCTGATTTCGTCTACGAACTCCCCAGAAGTTTTTGTATTATATAATCCCGTAGAACCTGCCTCATAAACGACCACAGAACCCTGACTTGGAGCATCCCCGCTCTTTAATCGTACCAAATTAACCTTATTTAATGCCATATCTTTTTATTTTACACTTTTATTGACTTCAGTATTGCTGTAAGCTAGAGTTTGTCTGAGTTGCTATGCCTTCTTTAGACTTTATTTACGATATGGCTGAAAAGCTTGAAAAAGAGAATATCTCATATATCATAATGACACTAAATGAAGGAAAAAAATCAGACAGGGTAGATGTTTTTTACAAAATTGAAAACGAAAAGAGTAAACAATCCTTTATGCCTATTCTTGAGCAGTTAGGTAACGATCTTTGCTCTGAAGATGACACAGGATTTAGCGACAATGACGAAGACTTTTTTGACCAAGGACCAGATGACGAAAACATTTTCTAAGAAATTTTCCAAACTTAATCTTCCAATTCACGGAGTAAGACTTCCCTCGTTTAAAATTTTAAATAAATATAAACGAGACTGCAAAGTAAGCGAGGATGTAAATAATTATGATTTTTTGAGAGCTTTATGCAGAAATGGCTTTTACAAACTTGATTTACAAAAAGGCTCTAAAGAATACGAAAAATATGTTGACCGAGTTAAATATGAGCTAGACATACTCAAAGAGCTAGGATTTATTGATTATATACTTTTAGTATGGGATGTAATTAATTTTTGCAAGGAAAAAGACATACCCATAGGCCTTGGTCGTGGCTCCGCAGCTGGCTCCTTAGTCTTGTTTCTTATAGGAGCTACGGGTATTGACCCAATTAAGTATGATCTTTATTTTGAAAGATTCATTTCTAAAACCAGAGCCAAGAAGAAAGTCGTTAAGGGTATTACTTACCTAGATGGATCGTTGATGTGTGATGTCGATATTGACGTTTGTTTTCATAGACGAGGCGAAGTACTCAAGCATCTCGAAGAGTTATTTGAGGGCCGCACATCTAAAATATTGACCTTTAACACTTTAAGCGGAAAGCTTTTGATTAAAGAGTGCGGTAAAATTATTGGAGAAAAATCTGAAGACGAAATGAATAGAGTCTCCAGTTTAATACCAAAAGTTTTTGGTCAAGTGAAAGACCTACATGAAGCTTATGGTGAAGTTGATAAATTTCAAGAATGGTGCGACGAAAACGAAGAAGTATTCAACACCGCCCTAAAGTTAAGAGGTTTAATTAAGAATAAAGGAGTTCATCCTTCTGCGATTTCTCTTTCTTACGACCCAATGGAAGACTCTTGCCCAACCGAGCTATCTTCCGATAAAAGTTCCATATCGTCTTTTGATATGAATTGGGTTTCTATCTTCAATGTAAAGCTTGATATCTTAGGGCTTCGAAGCGCCTCTGTCGTTTATGATGTTTGCAAACAAATTGGAATCAAACCAACCGACATTAATTTAGATGATCCCTCTATTTACCAAAACCTACAAGACCCCAAAACTCCTCATGGCCTTTTTCAGATAGAAGCAGACACGAACTTCAAGGTTTGTAAAAAAGTTAAACCTAAAAATCTTGAAGAGTTAAGCGCGGTACTGGCATTAGCTCGCCCCGGAGCTTTGGCGTTTGTGGATCAATACGCAGATTATACCAATAATGAAGTTTACGAGCCAATTCACCCATTCTTTGATGATATTTTATCGTCAACAGGGGGCGTAGCGTTGTACCAAGAGCAATTGATGAAAATGGCAAACAAAGTTGGCTTCACGCTTGACGAAGCGGAAATGCTTAGACGCATTGTGGGTAAAAAGAAAATTTCGGAAGTAAGAAAGTGGAAGAAAAAAATCAAAGAAAAAGTGAAAGAAAATAATTTATCGGAAGATGTTGGGGACGTCCTTTGGAGTCTTCTGGAGGATTCAGCTAATTATTCCTTCAATAAGGCTCATTCAATTTCTTATGCTGCATTAGCCGCTATTACTACATATTTAAAATTTAAATACCCAAAAGAATTCTTTCTTGCTCTTTTAAAAATGAGCAGAAACGAACCAGACCCGATAGATGAAATATCGAAGATTCACAAAGAGCTAAGATATTTTGGAGTAAAACTCTTACCACCTCACATAATCAAATCTGAGATGGATTTTTCTATTGAGAACAATAACATTAGATTTGGGCTGCTATCTATAAAAGGGATTTCAGACAAATCAATTGAGAAAATCTCTCATTTTAGAAAAAAATATTATAGTAAATTTGAAGTTTTTCAGGGGTCAGAAGAATCCAAGCTTGGAATAGGCATACTCTCCGCGCTTATACAAGCTGGAGCCCTTGAAGATGGAATGTCTCAAAGCAGAAGTAAGACGGTTCTTGAGGCTCAATTATGGAATGTTTTAACTATGAAAGAAAAAAAGCATTGCATGATGTTCGCCAAAAAGTTTGATTTTAATTTAATTAATATAATGAAGCATTTAACAAAATTTAAAGATGAGAAAGGTAATCCTATAATTAAAGCTTCAAGATACGAAACAATTAAGAAAAAATATTTGCCATATTTAGAAATTTACAAACAAAATAGCAAATCGGAAACTCTCGCGAATTGGTATTACGAGAAAACTCTACTTGGGTATAATTACAACACCACCCTAAAGAATATCTACTCCAAAAAAAGACAAGACCTGAGTTACATATCCGAAATCGACACTTACTCTACTAACATGCAAGTGACTTTTGTGGGTTCAGTTCGAGATACTTATTTAGGTTACTCAAAAAACAAAAACAAATATTTCAAATGTGAGGTCGCTGACGAAACAGGTGTTATGACGGCATTGATATTCAAAGAAAAAATCGAAGAGTGCAAAAATAAAAATAATGGCTTGCCAGCAAAGGGTAATATTGTTATAGTAAAGGGCGTCAAAAAAGAAGATGCTGTATTTGCCAATTTGATATCTGTTCAAGACCAGAAAATATACACCAAACTTTCCGACCTAAAAAATGTTGACAAATAGACAAAAAAAGCTACTTTATAAAATATGAAACAATGGTATCACGCAAAACCAAAGGGGAACGGCTCTGCTTGTTCCTTTTACCTAAACGATGAAGAAAACTCTTTTTTTGCTAGTATTTTAAGGCAAAAAAGTTGGGACGCCTCAAGACGAGTAGGCTCTTTCCACAAAGACGATCCAAACGAAAAAGTAATCGTAAAGTTTTCCTGTAAGGAAATCTGCGCTATTATAAATTCCTTAGAAAATAAAACCGAATTTAGCGGTTATCACGGAAGCAATCAGATTGTAAGATTCACTTTCGGGCCTTACTATAGCAAAGGCGAGGACAGAAAACAGCTTGGCTATTCTTTCATTGTAAACAAAGAGTCAAAAGAAGATTCGACCAACAAGCAAACTTTCTTGATGGGGTTTGATTTTGACGAAGGAATGGAGCTATTACTATTTTTAAAATATCTAGTAAACCGCAGCTTCGACAACGAAAGAAAGCTTCGAGCAAAAGCTAGACAAAAATATAACAAATCAACTAATAAAAAAGTTGAAAAACCAGCTTCTCAACAAGAAAATGAAGAAGAATTGGTTTGGTAATGGCTGAGAAACTTAAAGTTCTACTTCAAACAGATTCAGCGTTAGCTAAGACGGGATTTGGCAGAAATGCCAAGGCTATCTTATCTTACCTGTACAATACGGATAAGTATGAACTCATACATTATTGTGTTGGGTTGAATTATTCTAATCCCGACTTAAGAAGAACCCCGTGGAAATCCGTTGGTTGCCTACCCGACAGTCAGCAAGAGATTGACATGCTAAATAAAGACCCGCATGTAGCGAGACTTGCGGGATACGGAGCCCACTTCTTAGACAGGGTAATTAAAGAAGAAAAACCAGATGTTTATATTGCTGCTCAAGATATTTGGGGCGTTGATTTTGCAGTAGATAAGATTTGGTTCAATAAGATTAACTCGGCTATCTGGACTACCCTAGATTCTCTGCCCATCCTTCCATCTGCTGTAGAGAAAGCTACTAAAATAAAAAATTATTGGATATGGAGTAATTTTGCCACCAAGGCTTTACATAAATTAGGACACAAACACGTATCGACCTTGCCCGGAGCAATCGACGATAAATGCTTCTTTAGATTAGAAGATCAAAAAAGATTAGAGTTAAGACAAAAATTTAGCTTGGGTCCAGACGCCTTCGTTATTGGCTTCGTGTTTAGAAACCAATTGCGCAAATCTGTTCCAAATTTATTGGAGGGATTTAAACTCTTTTTAGATAAAAACCCCAAAGCAGACGCTTACCTGCTTCTCCATACAAGTTGGGGAGAGGGGTGGAACATCCATAAATTAGCCGACGAATATGGTATCCCACACGAAAGAATCATAACAACTTACATATGCAAGTCTTGTAAAAATTATCACGTTAATCGTTTTATCGGCTTAGACAAGCCTTGTCCTTACTGTGGGGATCAAAAAGGCATGACGACAACCGGCGTAGGTCTTGGTGTTTCTGAAGAAGAGTTGAATGAAGTATATAATTTAATGGATGTGTATTGTCATCCATTTACTTCTGGCGGTCAAGAAATTCCAGTTCAAGAAGCGAAGTTAACTGAATTGATTACATGCGTAACTAGTTACAGTTGCGGCGAAGACCTTTGCGAAGATGGCTCTGGGTCCATTCCTTTAGAATGGTCTGAGTACAGAGAACATGGAACAGAATTTAGAAAAGCATCCACTTCCCCGAAATCCATAGCCAGCAAGCTTGCTAGAGTTTTAAAAATGAAGCCTGACAAAAAAAGAGCTATGGAATTACAGGCTAGAGAGTGGACCTTAAATAAATTTTCCATTGATGCAGTCGGCAAACAATTAGAAGAATTTTTAGACTCATGTAGTCCCACCTCTTACGATTTCTCTCTAAAAGAAGAAGAGAGAGACCCAAATTTCCAAATTCCCGAAATAGAAAATGACAGTGAGTGGCTTATATGTATGTATCACAATATACTTAAAATGAAACATATTGATGCCAAAGATGATGGTCATAAATACTGGATGAAAGAAATAGCGGGAGGAGCGCCAAGAGAAAAAATTGAAAAATATTTTAGAGAGATAGCCGTTAAAGAAAACGTTCAAAATCAACAACAATCTCAATCTATAGAAAATTTTCTTTCTGAAGATGAGGGTAAAAAGGTTTTGTACGTTATGCCCCAAAGTCAGCAAGATGTGTTTATGTCAACTGGCCTCTTCAAATCTATCAAAGAACTTTATCCTGATTTTAATTTGTATGTAGCTACTAAGCCTGAATTTTTTGAAATCTTAGACGGGAACCCGCATGTGCATAAAGTTTTGCCTTATGACGAAAAAATGGATCAACTATATTCTTTGCAAGGCATAGGCGACCATCAAGGGTATTTTGATATAGTATTCTTGCCCTACTTTAATACTCAAAGAAACCCAACTTATTCTCATAACGGTTTAGATAAAATATCCTATAAAGACTTGAAATATGAACAAAAATGAAAGTGACCCCCGTGACCCCTATAAGCCCTCTCCTATCCCGCGACACCTCACGCCAGAGGAAAGAGAGCAGTGGGAAAAAGAAGCAGAGTGGGAACGCCAAGAAGTTGAACGTCGCAGAAAAGCTGGAATGTACAACACACAAGGAAAATACAAGAGAAAAAGAGGGCGACCCTCTAAGCGTGTACCGCCAATGAAACCATTTCATAAATATAAATAATGCACCTAATAGAATCATATGCCACCACATGTGGACTTCAAATAGATAAGCCCTTTGTCTACGAAAAATTCTTCCCCTTGGGGTTTGAAAAGTACATCACTTTATCCGCCTCTCATGAACAGGCTAAATTTTATGACTACTGGAATGATGTAATTGATATTATTTCTCCAACCCTGAAATCTAAAAATATAGAAATAGTACAATTAGGAAATAAAGAGTGCAAAGCGATACCAAAATGCGCATCTGCAAATGGGCTTACGAACAGAAACCAAGAAGCATATATAATTCGCAACAGCTTACTTCATATGGGAGTTGACGATTATTTAAGTCAGTTGGCTGGTTTTTATGATAAAAAAACGGTTTGCATTTATTCTAATAATTATCCATCAGATATTAAACCTTACTGGGGTAGTAGCTCTAATCAAATATTAATGGAAAGCCATAGAGACGAGAAAAAGCCTAGTTTCTCTGCGGTTGAAAATCCTAAGACCATCAATTTAATAAACCCAGAAGATATAGCTAAAAATGTTTTAGAGCTTTTATCTTTTGAATTTAGTTACCCATTTAAAACGTTAAGTTCTGGCGGTAATTATTTTAATAAGATTATAGAAACGATTCCCAACCAAGTAGTTGACGTTAAATCGATGGGGGTCTCGACTATCATATATCGCATGGATTTTGAATTTAACGAAGAAAATTTAGCCCAACAGCTTTCTCTTTGTAAATGTAGCATTGTAACCAATAAACCCATTAGCGAAGAACTAATCAAAAAATATAAACCACAGATAAATGAAATAGTTTATTTTATTGATGAAAACCACGATCCAAGTTTCGCTTCTGTCTTACAGAAAAACGGAATTAAATACGCGCTAATGACCCTTCTTCCCGAGGAAGACGTTAGAAAGTACAAAATTCATTATATTGATTATGGAATTATTTTCCCGAGAACCCTTCCAGATATAGAAAAGTATAAAGGAAAAAGCAATTTATTTTATAAATCTTCCAAGCTTACTTTGAGTAATGGTAAAATGTTCATCAGTAAATCTGCCATGTTAAAAGATCAACCAGTAAAAGATCAAAATGATATTCAAAATGTCTTTGACGAAGAAGAGTTTTGGGATGAAGCAGATTATTTTTGCATTTTAGAAAAAACATCTTGACGCCGCACTAGTCTTCCATTAACATTGAGTCATGAGTAAATCTAAGACTCCAAAGCGAGACGCAAAAGGGCTTCTGTCTGGAATTGATTATATCTTTGATGAAAACGGTTTGGTCGATTGGCGAAAAATGGTTAAGCCAGAGTTTCTTGTTGCTAATAACCAATATACCAATGAAACAGACGTATCTAAACTAGAAGATAACCAACTTTTGATCCTTTTAGGCGGAATTAAAGAATTAGCTCATCTTCGCGGGTATACTGATCTTCGATATACAGTTACTAGTCCTAGCCCTGAGTACGTAGTAGCAACATGCACTATAACTTGGCTTTCGAATTACGAGACAGAAGGAAAAGAGGTGACTTTTTCTGCAATCGGAGATGCTTCACCCAACAATACATCTAGTTTTGCCCGAAACTATCTTGGGCCTATTGCCGAAAATAGAGCATTCGTTAGATGCGTAAGAAACTTTCTAAGAGTGAACATTGTAGGCAAAGACGAAATCGGCAAGTCCGATACTAGCTCCGCCGAACAGTATAACACGAAATCTACAACCCTCACTGACCCTAGAATTATACTTCATAATCTCATGCAGGAGAAAAGTGTAGACTGGGATACCCTTAAAGCTAAATTAGTAGAAGAGGAATACAAAGAGGCTTCTAAATTAAATTCTCTCGACGACATAGCTAATATAAAAGTTTTCGAGCTTATCGAAAGAATGAAAAAAGCTAAAATCGCAATTAAGTCTTAATTAAGATTAAATGGATTTAGTCTAGCGCGAAGCCATCCAGAGTCAGGAACCTTTACGTACCACCAGCCAGTATCGTAAGCTATATCTCCCGCCGTACCCGATGTATCTTGCGTTCCTGTCGGAATAGCTCCAGTATATCTATAAGTAAGTACGCCAGATATTAACTGGTCTCCGCTTGTTTGGGAGAAATTAACGTCACCATTAATTTGCAGTGTTCCGTAGCTGGTTAAATTTCCATGTATCTGCGGATTAACAAAAGTACCGTCTGCCCCATTACCCATAGTTAGTGGGCCATTTACTTGAGCTATACTCGTAAGTTGACCATTGTCTATGGTCATGCTGCCACTAAGGCTTAAATCAACGCCAGTTATGTTGACTACGCCAGAGTTAATATGGAACTGTGTTCCGGTTGCACCCGATACGTTAGTAACGCCACTCGTGTGATTAAACGTATTATCTCCTATCGCGCCAGTAAGGTGAACCATGCCTCCTGTAATCGTGACGCTTCCTCCAGTAACGTAGTTTACTCCGGAGAATATGTTACTAGAATTACCAGTTATAAAATTAGAGCCTGTATATATATTAGCGTGAGAGCCAGTTATGTAATTCGCGCCTGAATATATGTTATTTGTTCCTGTATTAATTGCTACATGTGATCCAGAAACTCTATTTATTCCACCAGTGATAGATATGCTTAGTCCACTAACATAGTTCGTCCCACTTTGTACAGAAGCAGAATGAGAGGTTACATATACATTTCCAGTATTCTGCAAAGTCAGTTCTCTTCCGGAGAGAGTTAACTCTTGACCCGACTCATTAATGTTTATTGTTATATTTCCGTCCCCCCCAGAAATATGAGTATTTGCTCCAGCAGAATTATTTAATGTATTTGTGCCTCCTGTGATTTTTATTGAATTCCCGGTTATCGAGTTAACGCCGCCGTTAACCATCGAATTATCTCCAGTTATATATACTTGTAAGCCAGTTAAATAGAACGATCCAGAACCCGTTATATTAATCGTATCTCCAGTTATATGATTTTGAGCCGTAGAAATATACGTACTATTACTTCCAGCAAAGTACCCGTCATTAGTTACGTTAATTGCCCCGCCAACCGAATCTATGTTTACTGTGGTTGCGTTAATTGTGTTTGTTCCCGAGCCGGTAATTCCAGCGTTTCCGGTAATATGCACGTTAGCTCCTCCAGTAATTCCAACATTAGAGCCTGTGATGTAAACGTCCCCATCGCTATTAATGTAATTGTTTGCTCCGCTTGTGAGATATATTTTTTCTCCCGTAAGATGATTTACCCCACCTGTTAAGAACATGGTTCCAACAGAAGCTCCCCCAGTTACGTAAACTGTAGAGCCCGTCATGAAGAACTGTTCTCCCGTGGCGTAAACTATTCCACTGTTAACAAACG
>Ga0066849_10000856_pt1 | contig 12443 bp, 14 predicted proteins | sample ETNtaG_9_FD_65492 | JGI IMG/M metagenome (GOLD analysis project Ga0066849, IMG submission 65492) | Marine microbial and viral communities from oxygen minimum zone, Eastern Pacific Ocean - ETNP201406SV69 | ecosystem: Environmental > Aquatic > Marine > Oceanic | place: Pacific Ocean: Eastern... | reverse complement strand
GGGGGGCGAACTCTTCTCGTAGAGGAATACACGGCAACATGGTGTTCAATCTGTTCGGAAGTGGACCCCGAACTTGAATCGGTTGCGGACAGCCATGGTTCACGTATCGCCCTTGTCGCACTCCATCCAACGGACGGGAGCGACGCACTCCAACCTAAAGCAGCAGAACACCGAATTACAAGAATGAAAGCAATCAATCCTACGATTGAGTCAACACCTACATTTGTCGTGGAGGGAGGCACTCCAAGAGAGGGATATGATGCATGGCAGGATGTTCAGAGAGATATCCTCAACACTGAACTTGTGCGACAGAATGTCACCTCAATGTCATTTGAAGTACAAAAAACCGAGGAGGGGTACAGGGCATCAATCCAACATGCTGAGATATACTCAAGAAATGGAACTCAATTGACATTCCTAGTGATTCAACACGATATGCCTGTGCCAGATTCAGGCATTAATGTCGGCGGCCCAACCCGAGACAGAGTCCTTTTAGCAACTGCTCAGTGTGACCTTCAAAGCGGAATAATAACCACCAACATCGGCTTGTTAAGTGCAAATGTTACCAACTCATGTGATGATGATTTTTCCATTGAATTTTCGAAATACGAATCGTGGAGTGTTATTCTTGTTCACGAACCAACCTTGGATTCACTCCTAAATGGTTCAGATCCTATGTCCTTGGGTGCCGTTGAAATGCCACACCGTTCAATTTCAATTGAATCCTCAAAGACTTCAAGTTGGATTCTCATTGGATTATGCTGCACATTAAGTTTGGTTGCAATTTGGCGTAAAAAGTAACTATTCTCGGATAATTAGTATTATATTTGCCGAAAAGGGGAAAAAATCCCCGCATTATGTCAACCAAGTGCGCATCTGATGCGAGGTTTGATAAACTCTAGGAACAATGTATTAACATGACAAAAACATGGGAAGACATCACCTGGGAAGAAGAGAAACCCCTCAAGGAGTGGGTCATTGAATATGTCGCCAAGGTTGGTGAGCACACATCTCACCACCTGACGATCCTCTATGGGGAAGAAATGGAAGATGTACAGCGACAACTTATGCATGAACTAAGAACAACATATCTTGAGGCTTCTGAAATTGAAGTCACCGTACTACGTATGGAAGTAATTGACCCTGAGCCAAACGCATTCCATTTCACAGCAGAATACACACCTTAGTCAGGCTTTTTCTCTGAAGACCAATTCAATGGTTTGGCCATTCTCCAAGATGTGGTTCTCAAAGCTATCCACCTCAACGCGCTCACCATTTTGTGTCACGAACATCAAGAATTCATGATTAGCGTCAATACGGTGCTCGTCAAATCCTGTTGAATCCATGTGTTTACCCCAGATATCGAAGAAGGCCTCGATTGGGGCTTCAACGCCCTCTTCCTTGAATTCAATATGGATTTTACCCTGGGAGTCATGCGTATGAAGTGCACGCATAGAGCAGCCGTTATCGTCTAAACCAACACCGTTAGGGATGGTAACTAATTCTCCATTCACAGAGACACTGATGGTTGCATGGTCATGGCGAACCAGTGGGTCGTTCTCATCTCCGTGTCCACCGATGCACACATCAGCAATGGCATGACGCTCGTCTGCTGTTGAGAACAATTCATCTTCGCCCTCATCGCCATTTCCATCACTATCGCCGATTAAAACACCCATTGAAACCAATGCGACAACAGTTACCAATAACCAAAAAACTGTCTCAGTTTTCATGAAGATTCCGCCTCAGGAGTTCTAATCTGTATTAGATTGTGATTCGTCGTCATTCCAAGTTCCATTCTCATGCATGCGGCCAATAGTCCAAAATCCGAACAGCCCGATTATATTTGCAATGTGAGCCGTCGTACAGTATTGGCAAATTTTCCCCATGGCAAATTCGTATGAGATTAGTAAAGCGATAATAGGCAATCCGATTATTGCTAGGTATAATCCATATTTCGCATATCTTTCTGCCCAAAGTGCGTCAGGGTCTTTTGAAATTGAATTTGCGAGGAAAAGCAATGTTCCGAAAGCAAACATCCCAATCATGCCCCACGATAGACCAAAAAGCGGGTCAGTATTGTAGGCAGCGTTGCCCAAAACATCATCGCAAGAAAATACCGTTGCACTTGAGCAAACAGCCCCGCCTTCGCTAATTTTATTGGAGATCCAAAGGGTGTGGACTGAGATAGCAAATCCGATTAAGAGTACCAAATTCAAACCAAGAAGTCGTTGTCTTCGAGGTATTTTCATCGTAGGCCAATTATTGCTCAATTGAGTACCAAGGCCAGGGAATAAAGGTGTCAAAAGCGCAGTGCCAAACAGTAGAGGCAATACATACAACATCAAAACAAGATTCGCGTCCATTCATTCACCACCCATTAGGCGTTGGATAGCCCCTGGAAGTTCTTCGTTTGGATTTTCAGAAGAAACCCACGCAACAATACCATCTGGTTGAAGCAAATAATATGTCGGGGTTCCCGCAACCTTCCAGGCATCCATGTTTTCTAAATTCAAATCGTCAACATAGGTGAAATGGTGAGGGTTTCCTGGGCGGTTTGTACAGTCTCCCTTAGCACAAGATTCCTCACCTGATTTGTCACGGAAGGCAACAATTTCATCCCGGCTGCTTTCGTGGCCTTGAATGTTCAATTCACCAACACTCGCGATGAAGTTTATGACTGGCCCATCCCAAATTTGTTCCTCATAGGTGTTTGTCTTTGAGAAATAATCTGCATACTGACCAATATTAGAAGCAGCATCCCAGCAATAACCACAATCGGTATCCATGAATTCAACGACCAACCAATCTGCTGTATCATCTCCTTCGGACCAATTTTCAACCAACCAGTCATCCATGTTGAATTGGCTCCATCCAGTGCCATTATAGCTCATACCTTCCAAAGCAGGTGCTCGTTGTCCCTCTTTTGTCCCACTGGCTATCGGGTCAGTTGTGAACGCCAAAAACATGATTGAGGCAAAGAAAAGTGCCATGATTTTAATCGCTGTATCGGTTCTTACATCAGCTTCTTCATCGTATTTCATGATTAATTCCCCATTCCAATTTCACTCAGCAATACACTTGCAGTGTAACGAATCGCTTCTTCGCTATTCATGCGGACATCAAATCCACTTTCTAACATTTTGTTGATTGCTAGACGAGCACGAGGGACATCTCCAGCCCAACCTCGGTCACCGCCAGTATATTCGATACTCGCCCCTTCGCAACCTGTGACTTCAACGACTATCTCTGCAATACGGCGCACTGATGCGGTGTCATGGCTTCCAAGATTGTAAAGATTCAAAGGCTCATTTGCATGACTCATGACATGGAGAATAGCATCAGCACAGTCTCCAACTTCCATGTAAGATTTCTCTTGAAGGCCGTTTCCGAGGACCTCAAGACGAGAGGAATCGGCCTTGAGTTTGTGAATGAAATCAAAGATTACACCGTGTGTGCCACGAGCGCCAATGATGTTGGCAAAGCGAAAAATCCACGCTTGGAGGCCGAATGTACCAACCCAACTGCTGATTAGTCCTTCACCCGCTTGCTTACTTGCACCATAAAGTGAAATTGGCATACATGGTCCGTGGTTTTCAGGAGTTGGAAGAGGAGCATTTTCACCATATACCACTGAACTTGAGGCGAAAGCAATCTTCTTCACATCATTCATCCGCATGGCCTCAACAACGTTGTAAGTTGCAACTGTTCCTTGCTGAAGGTCAGTATCAGTAATGCGGGTGCCAAGGCGGATATCTGGATTTGCTGCGAGGTGGAAAACGCACTCAATGTCCATTGACATCGCCTTTTTTACATCTTCCAATTGAGTTATATCACCTTCGACAAGTGTTGCAGAACCCGCCTCAAGGTGGTCAGCAATGAATGATTTGCGACCACTGGAAAGATTGTCCAAAACGACGACATGGTCTCCACGCGCAATCAAACGGTCAATCAAATGTGAACCGATGAAGCCAGCACCTCCAGTTACCAACGCTCGCATAGCCAAAGCAAAGGACACATCCGTATAAGGGGATGGGTGGAGAATTGTGCACCTTGCAAGGAGTTCTTTGATAACCGTTGACGAACAGCGATATGGCCCTGAGAACAAGTCTCGGGGGAGGTGAATAAATGAAGAAAAATACAATCGTGAAGGAAGAAGAATCCGTGGATGCAAACATCCTAGTCGGATATGTGCGCCGCAGCAATGCAGGTGGTGCCCTCAAAGTTTCAGTCAATACTGCAGCATTTGCAGATTGCAACACTTACATGACAAGCGATGGCCAATCCTATGTCCCATTGGTCATTTCCATCGCTGCGCTCAATAAGGTGCTATCAGGAGACCGTGCAGTAACAACCATCACCCAACTACAAGACTGAAGCACATTTTTCTGATGACGAATTAACTTCATCTATCAAGATGAAGTCAGCGCCCCTTGGTTGTCTTCGGCCAACCATGGGGCATTTACCTATTTTCGGGAATGATTCGATAAAAAAACGAACACACCTATATAGAAGGGGGGGTCCGGTTTTATTTGTGACAACCATCACACCACTGGCGGCCTCCAAGAGGAACTTCGTCGTTGCGGGCATGCCCATGTACAACGAAGAAGAGACAATCGGCTCGGTTGTGGTTAGGGCTCTTCGCCATGTTGATGAGGTCGTTTGCGTTGACGATGGTTCATCTGATGCGAGTGCTAGGATTGCTGAAGCATGCGGTGCTACTGTAGTACGCCACCGAATCAATCGTGGTTACGGTGGAGCCCTCAAAACATTGTTCATGAAGGCCATTGAAATGAATGCTGATGCATTAGTTTTGTTGGACTCAGACGGTCAGCATGAAACTCATGACATACCCAATATGCTTGAACCGATACTCAACGATGAAGCTGATTTTACCATCGGTTCTAGATTTGTAGAAGGTGGCGGAGGTACAGACATGCCAGCATATCGACGTCTTGGAATAAAGGTCATCACAGCCGCATCAAATCTCTCAAGTGATCTTGATATCAAAGACACACAATCGGGATTCCGTGCCTTTTCTCGCATGGCTCTTGAACGACTTCGTTTTGATTCAGAAGGAATGGAATTATCCCTTGAAATGCTGGAAGATGCTCGTGAGAAACAACTTCGTGTACGCGAAGTTCCTACTGTGATTCGATACGACGTTCCCAAAGGCTCCAATTTTACTGCGGTATCTCATGGTTTCACCGTATTAACTTGGGCAATGCTATCACTCTCTCAAAAGAAACCACTTCTGGTTTTGGGAATTCCTGGATTTGGATTATTGGCTGCTGGTGCGGCGATGGGGATGCAAACCGCTCAAGGATTTACAACACAACTCGATAGCGTTATTGGCGATGGAATATCTGCGATTTGGATCGGAGTTCTTGGCCTAGCATTGATGGCAACTGGCCTTGTTTTGCAAAGTGCACGAGGATTCCTTCGCCATCTTCTCGTCCGTGAATTCGGATTAGATTAACCGATAAGACGAAGAGCGAGCGGCACTAGGAAACTGGCCGCAAATAATCCAAAAAAGACAAACATCCAAATTCTAACGCTGCGTTGATTTTTTTCATCCTGTGTATTTTTGTTGATGCATTCCTGTTCTTTGCACACCCGTGGTTCTGATGAAAGAGGTATAGGTTGGAAACAAATCCGACAATGCTTGTGAGGTTGCATTTTATTTCCAGATACAGAGCCAACAAACTGACTTGATTTTTTGGCCACCATGTCTCTCACTTTCTTTGCATTCACCATACTATCACCTCATGGAGTAATGGTCGTTCCTACGAAAGGCTTGCCTTCAAGGGCATCATCAAGAATGCTGATATCACGACCATCCAATACCGCCAAGTTCATTCCCGAATCCATCGCAGCCTGGACCGCCATTGGGTCAACAACTGCTGAGGCTCCTGGTTCTAGAGGAACCCCAACGCCAGTAATAGCTCCAAGTTCTTCCAGCGTAATTTCACTCAATGCTTCAGCATCATCGTGATTACGTGGGTCTTTTGAGTATACATGAGATACATTGGTTGCAATAATACAATGGCGCGCCTGAATCGCACCAGCCAATCGAACGGCGACTGTATCAGTCGTATGGCCAGGAACTGTGCCTCCCATGATGACAACATGGTGCTCATCCATTAGAAGGCGCGCATCATCAATTGTGTGTGGTATACTGGAGGCTACATCGCAACCGATTTCAATCAGAAGTTGTTGTAAAATAGTAGCATTTAGGCGAGTTGCAGCAATTCCGATTTCGTCAAGGCTGTCGGGATTTTTGACCATTTGAGCCGCAATTTGAATCCCTTCTCTCGCAGGCAGACCTCCTCCAACGACCAATGCGAGTTTTCGCCCATTGCCTTCTAAATGAACTACTAATTGTCTCAAACGAGCCATCCAGTTCTCCCTTTGAGCCGCTTCTTCGGGGCGAAGTAAACTACCACCCAAAGCAACAACATGGCGAGTACTCATGATGACCCTGCTACGCGGCCATCCTTTCATCATATCCCTAATGACTGTTGCATCATATCCATCAAGGATTCAATTAGGCGAGGTTTGAAGTGCCGTACAAAGACCCCCGAATGGGAGGCGTACCAAGTGACGGACGATGCGAAACAATCCGCTAGACGCCTCCGCCTCAAACTCGCCTTGGAGGAACTTCGAGAAATGAAGGGTTTTGGTACCGAACTTGTGACGCTAATCATTCCACCGGACCGTCAAGTATCCGATGCTCGCCAAATGCTCCAAAACGAGCACGGGCAAGCGGCCAACATAAAATCAAAAGGAACAAGGAAGAATGTCCAAGGAGCGATTGAATCGGCGATTTCAACACTCTCTCGTTACAAAAATGCAGGTGAACATGGTATTGCCATTTTTGTTGGTTCAATCATCATTGGAAACAACAAATCACGAATGATTAACGTCGTTATTGAGAACCCCCCTGAGGCTTTCATCTCATTCCGTTATCGTTGCGATTCTAAATTTGAGATATCACAACTAGAGGAGATGTTAATTGACAAAAAATCCTACGGACTATTCGTCATTGATCGCTCTGAAGCAGCCTATGGAATTGCGTCTGGAAAGCGAATTCACGTCCAAGAGCATCTAGTTTCGAACATTATGGGTAAACATCGTCAAGGTGGTCAATCAGCACAACGTTTCGAGCGATTGATTGAAGAGGCCGCCCATAATTTCTTCAAAAGGGCCACAGAACATGCTAATTCCTACTGGTTGCCACATTTGGAAAACATACAAGCAATCATTATCGGAGGTCCTGGTGCCACAAAAGATTTCGTTGTAAAGAATGATTACTTCCATCATGAAATCGCAAAGAAAATTGCAAAGACACATTTTGATGTCGGTTATTCCAACGAATCAGGAGTTCGTGAACTCGTGGATAATGCTGGAGCATTGATGGGTGAAATTGAATTGGACGCTGAGCGCCAAGTCATGAATCGATTCTTGGAAGAGTTAATTCGCCCACATCCAAAAGCAACCTATGGAGAGAATATGGTCAAGCGAGCGCTTGATGAAGGGGCTGTTGACAAACTTCTAATTTCCGAAGGCCTCCGTGGAAAGGATCTAGAACTTCTGTGTAAGAAGTGCAAGAATGAATGGGTGCAGAGGGTTAAGCGCTCAAGTGAGGATATCTCTTGCCCAGAATGTTCAGCATCAGGGGAAGCAATCAAAGAACTTTCAAGCAATTCCATCATCGATACCCTCACCATATCGGCTGAGGCAAGTAATACGCAAGTAATCTATATTTCAACTGACACCGAAGAAGGTTCTCAACTTATGCTTGGATTTGGCGGCCTGGCTGCTGTGCTTCGCTACCCGTGGACATGACGTGATATTATGCAGATATTGAAGGCAGTCGTGCAACCGTTAATTGCTGAAGCACTTGCAGTGATGGGTGTAGAAAATTTGCCATTGGAAAAAATGCTCCAACCATCAAGAGAACTCGACCAGAGCGACCTTGCACTTCCCTGCTTCCCATTTGCAAAACAACTTGGGATGTCGCCTGCAGATATCGCAGAAACTTTAGCACAGCATGTTGCCAAGCATGACGCCATAGGAGAAGTAGGTGGGGCAAATGGATATCTAAACATTAAAGCAAATCCACAATGGTTGATAGAGCAGTTAATGGCCCATGGCGTTGAAGGTGGGGAAGTAAAACAGAACAGAGCGGTTCTCATTGAACACACCTCAGCAAATCCAAATGGTCCATTTCATGTTGGTCGTGCTCGTAATGCAATACTTGGAGACACATTGGTTCGCTTACATCGCCTCTTTGGCAACGATGTTACAGCGGAGTACTATGTTGATGACATGGGCAAACAAGTCGCTGTTCTTGCATGGGCGCTTGAAAACCTCTCTAAGGAAGAGGTTGAATCTCAGTTGGAGGGTAAAGACCCAGTCAACCCTGCTTGGAAAGGTAAGGCTGACCATGAAAGAGTTCGGTGGTATCAAGCCGCTCAGGCACTCCGTCAAGACAGCGAAAAGGCACAAAACATTGAGGATTCCATCGGTTCTTTAGTCCATGCGAGTGAAAATGGTGATGAAGCGGTGCTTGCATCTTTTGAGGCCGCATATCAACCAGTATTAGATGGAATGTTGTCCACTTTGGGAAGGCTTGGCATTCATTTTGACAGATTTACCAAAGAGTCAATATTTGTCACCAACGGTGATGTTGGGCGATTGATGGAAAAACTTGGCACTCTTGAAATCAACGGAGAAGCGGATAACGGCGCCCAATTCCTTGACCTAGGTGCAAGAGGATTAAAGGGGAAAACTGAATTCTTCTACCGAAGAGGTGACGGCTCCTCACTCTATGCAACACGTGATATTGCTTACCACATTTGGAAGTGGACGATGGAAGGGGACCTGATCAATGTGCTTGGAGAAGACCACCGATTGCAAGCGAAGCAAGTTGGAATGACGCTTGAAGAACTTGGTCAAAAGCGCCCAGAAGTTGTTTTTTATTCATTTATCAAATTGCCAGAAGGAAAAATGTCAACCCGCCAAGGAAATGTAGTCTTCATGGATGATTTGCTTGAAGAGGCAAAGGGGCAAGCCGCTATTGTTGTACGGGAACTCCGTCCGCAATACGGTGAGGAAAAGATCGCCAAAATTGCTGAAGCCGTTGGCACATCAGCAGTTCGCTTTAATATCATAAAAGTCAGTCCTGAGAAGGGATTCACCTTCCGCTGGGAAGATGCTCTGACATTTGAAGCGGGTTCTGCTCCTTTTATCATGTACAGTCATGCACGCGCATGTTCAATTCGAAGGCGAGTTGAACAGGAATTTGGTTCTGTTGAAGAGGTTCTCAGTGATGAACTGATAACAAATGGTGATTACTCAGAGGTTTTGATAACCCTTCTTAGGGTTCTTGCCGTTCACCAAGACTGGCTAGAAAGGGCTGTGAATGAACACCAACCTCACCGATTTGCAGAACATATGCTTCGCTTAGCCAATGCCTACAACGCATTTTTGAATAATTGCTATATCATTTCGGAAGGAAATGTAAATGGATTTTATCTCTGGCTTTCAGAAACAGCTCGTAGCGTCATGAATTCTGGAATGGAAGGGCTTGGACTGGTTGCTCTAGAAGAAATGTGATCACTGGTCAGTTCGGTGCCATCCTTCTGGAAGTTGCATGGGGTCGTTTGGGCGTGCTGCTTTTACTTTGCGAACTATTTCCAAACGCATAGAATCCATTCCTACAAATTCGGTAGCAGACATGGTAATACGCCCTTTAGGGTCTAACAAGAATGGTAATTCAGGCTCACCCTGGCTGCCATTGGCATTCCAATCTTCTTCAGCAGATTTGACTTCAGACCACATTTCTGGGAGCGGTTCAAGCAGGTCGGCTTTTGAGGTCACAACCATTAATTCTGTCTCGGGAAGCAGGGATTCAATCTCTTCAAGCAAGTTCATTTGTTCCTCATATGAAGTACCACATGATTCACTTTCATCTACCAAAAAGAGGACCAATGAACCGACGTGTTCAAGCGCTGCTATTGCTTGCATTTCGATGTAATTACGCTCCTCCATTGGGCGGTCAAGAAGTCCAGGAGTATCTACCAGTTGATACTGAAGTCGGCGGTGCAAGAAATGGCCGACGTGAATTTGCTTGGTAGTAAATGGATAGTGGTTGACCTCCATGTTCCCCGAACTCAAGGCAGAAATGAACGCTGACTTTCCGACGTTTGGAGCCCCGCAAACAACTACACATGGTAGAACAGGGTCAATTTTGGGAAGCCTTTTGAGGGTTTCTCTGGCTTCACTAAGCCATAGTAAGGAAGGGCTTACTTGGCGCATAATGGATGAAATGCGCCCGTAGGCTTCTCTTCGTGCATCATGCATCAATTCAGTGCGACCTGTTCGTATGATTTTCTTCGCATTTTGTGAAGCGATTCTTTGAACTTGTTTCCCAGCCCACTGAAGTGCTGCTAAATTTTTACGATATTCATCGCAACCAACACATGCATCTATCATGGCGATATCGAATAAGGGCGACTGGTCAAGTGATGGCCAAGCAGAAACAAGATCAATGAACTGGTTTGAGATAACATCGGCAGCAGTCTGAACCATTCTAGTCATCTGTTTTCGAACACGGAACACACGTACTGGGTCGTCAACACGGTCTGCCGCTTTTTTGGCCCTAGAGAATGCTTTGTCAAGCACCTCGTCTTCCAATAAGACGGTGCTCAGCGTTCTCCAGGATACTTTCATGCCCTTCCCTCAAACCTTGCCCGTAGCCCACACTTGAAGAAGTCACCCGTTCATTTGAGGTCTTCGTGATGAAAGGGGAGGTTCAAGTACGCTCGCCGATTGAGTATCCACATGGCGAAGAAGAAAAACAGCATTGAACTGCCGGATTGGGCACAATCTATGTGGAAGGATTTGGGCTCACCCAAACTAGAAGGCATGACTTCTGTTCACAATGGCGACCTTTTGGAGCGACGACATGGCCTTCGCAAGGATGATTTAATCGAGGTACACATGGATGTGCAAGTTTTCAGCGACCCCTCACAAGCCTACATCCGTGGACGTTTACTTTCCAGTGGTAAAACAAGTCTGGAAATACTCGGCGATGACGGACGCAGCCATTTCATTGCCCGTGATATCGTTGTGAGAATCGTATTGGTCGCACATACACGGCCTGCTTACATTGACGATGATGAGTTGCTCGCCTACGAGCGGGAAGATATGAAGCGCCGTTCAACCCTTCATGAAAAGGTCGAAAAACAGACCAAAGGGAACGATGATTCGCATCTTTGGGGCTGATTAAAATGAGCCTTCCTAAGGCCGGGGAAGAAATAGACGGTCGCTTGATTCGAAATAGCCCTAAAGAAAAGAAGGAGCCTGGTTTTCAACGCCACGCATTCGTTTGCGCTCATGAACGTCCAGATGGCGCGAGTAGACCTTCTTGCCTTCCAAAAGATAGTTTGGCCATGATGCGCGGCCTCAAGCAAGCAGTTCGTGAAAAGGAACTAAGGGGTGTTCGTGTTCAAAAATCTGGATGTCTTGACCATTGTGAGTTCGGGCCAACTTGCGTCATTTATCCCGAAGGAATATGGTATTCCCTTGAAGCAAATGGTGCATTTGAAGCCGTTTTGAAGCATCTTGAAACTGGCGAAGTCCAACTCGAATATACCATCAAAAATCGCTAATGGTCACAATTTCACTGGCCGAGTAGCACCGCATGCCTGACATTTTAGCAAGGTCGTACGGTCTTCCTTGACAAAGTGAGTATCTGGTGCAGAACACTGACTGCATTTGATATAGGTATTTACATAACTAGCAATCGTATTCTTGATTCTCTTTGGTGGTATACGTCCCTTGAATCGAGCCCGAGGTCCATCACGAGAACCTGATGTACCCAAATCGTTGAGAATGTACTGATAGACATGGTTTTCATCACGGTCCATCATTGAAACAACTTCGTTAAAATTGCGGAAAATAGTGTTTGAACCCTCGATGAGAATTTGAGGTGCTGGCAATCGCCAGCGAGAGCGACTAGAGATTTCCTCAGGAATATTCTCTCGCGCTCGGTCAAGGAGTGACTCGTAATTGAAGTCGGCCATGTTTTGTGGCCGGCCTCCCACACTTCAAGACTTTCGCCCTTTGAGGTATTTACAGGAAAGCATTCATGTGTGTCAAACCCACCCATTGAACTGAGCATCATGGTGTTAAGCATTGAAGAATTGAAGGTCCTTGCTACAAATCTACGAAAAGAAGGGTTGAACACCCAACAAATCGCTGATGAATTATCGCTCTCCCAAGACACCATCACATGGTTATTAACGGGAACGGGGGGGGCTGACCGTCCAAGTGATGTTCGAATCGGTTGGAGGACTCTCGGAGTTCGCCCCCATAGAATCGCCTCAATTGGTGCAATTATGGCGGATGTAGCTGATGAAGAAATCGGTCACAGC
>Ga0066849_10000855_pt1 | contig 12443 bp, 14 predicted proteins | sample ETNtaG_9_FD_65492 | JGI IMG/M metagenome (GOLD analysis project Ga0066849, IMG submission 65492) | Marine microbial and viral communities from oxygen minimum zone, Eastern Pacific Ocean - ETNP201406SV69 | ecosystem: Environmental > Aquatic > Marine > Oceanic | place: Pacific Ocean: Eastern... | reverse complement strand
TAGATTTTACTTCTATAAATAAAGGAGTATACAAAGATAGAACCTTTTTACAAAATAAAGACTCTGTAGAGGAATTACAGGTAGAAATAGAGTTATTATCTAATGACATAAATGTTAATAATTTATTTAAATTTTTAATAAATCTTCTAAGTTTTTAGCTTTCAAAATTTTGTTAATACGACAAGCAATGTCTGAAAAATAACTGATATTATCGTAAATAACCTTATCTGCTTTAATCATATAATAAAAATCTCTTATTAGTTCTAAATTTTTTAATTCTTTTTTATCAGAAGTTAAATGAAGCCCAGTTGTTAAATGAAAATCCTTAGTTGAAATTATTTTAATATTATTTGTTTGGTAAACATTTACTTTTTTAGTTGATTCATTTATCATTTTTAAAAATGTATCTAAGAGTATTTGTGTATCTGTTAATACTAAAATATTTTCAAAATTATCTGGTATTCGTTTATATATATCTCCAACATATTTTTCTACATTTACTGAATTATTATAAAGTATATCACTTGGATCAAAAGACATTCTATCTCCCCCTCTAAGATGTACAGCACAGTAAGGAATTTTTTTATTAATTATATTAATATTAAAATAATCTTTTTCAATAAAAGACATTACGTTTTCATTAAAACCAATATGTCTAACGTGTACCAAACAACTATTACTTCTTTTATCACAACCATAAACAACCACTAAATCTTCAGAATAATCCTCCACTTTTTTTTCGCATATTTCTATGAATTTGTTATTTTTACCACGTCCGAGAATATCAGAATTTCCATAAGATCTGGCTAAAATATTAAAATTTTTGGGGAAAATACTTAATGTATTTCCTTCTTTAATATAATCGACATACCACGATTTAAATTGTTTAATAGAAGTTACATTTTCAAAATTTTGGAAACTAAAGTAATGATAAAAATCTTTAGATATTTCTTGTCCGCACCAGATATTATCTGTCCAATCTACAACTATAATTCTCCCAGTTTGTTTTGAATAATGAATAACAAAACATACTAATTGAAATCTATCAGCAAAACCTAAATTACTTTTAACTAAAACAAATTTCATTTACATCTGTATCTATATTTGTTTTATATTTGTTTTATATTTGTTTTATATTTGTTTTATATTTGTTTTATATTTGTTTTATATTTGTTTTATATTTGTTTTAGGATTCAATTAATTTTTCCCCGTCTGAAACCAATGTTTCATTAAGAGTTGTCCATTCTTCATTTGAATCGAAAAAAGTATAATCTATAGGATTAAATTTCGTTAATAATATTTCAATAGTTTTAGAATAATCAAAATTATCCTTAATTTTATTTAATATAGATATTTTTTTATTTGGAACTATATCTCCATTAGAATCTCTATTTATCTTAACATTAAAATAATCACCTATAAATAGATTTTCTGGTATTTCTCTTTTATTAAAAGTGTATTTCTTTAAAAAATCTAAACCAATATCTTCGGGAAATGAATTACCCGCACAACCAAATTCTATAACTTGTTTATCTTTTTTAATTATTTGTAAGGGAATTGTGTCAGGATAAATGTCCTTATTTCCCCATATTATTAAATCGCAGCATTCGTTCTTAATAAATACTAGTTTATCTGTCCTGTTACTAGATATAATATCATATGAACCCTCTATAATATTAGTATAAATACCGGGGTAAACAAAAATCTCGTCAACAACTTCACCAAATATAAGATTTTGTAAATCAAATAATATATTATATCTTTCTTCATATGTTTTATTTTGTAAATTTTCATTATAATATAATATATCTATAATGTGATATTCGTTTTTAAATTCTATATCATTAAATTTAAGAAATCCGTCTAATATTATAGTAGCATCGTCGAATTTATTTGATATTTGACTTTCGAGAGAATTTAACTCGTCATTAATATAAAAATTGTCTATCGGACTTAGTATTAAATAAAATTTATTACAATCTTCTGGAATTTTTCTAACTGTATAGACACTTTCTTTGAATTTAGATATATTAAAATAAGTTAAATTACCAACATTTAATTTACTTATATCTACTAATCTTGTAAATATATTCGAATTTTCACTATTATATTTTTCATTTAGTTCTGATATTAAATTTTTAACTAATTGTCCTTCTTCATTTAAAACCAAATTCGATTTGTTTAAAATTTTATATATACAATTAAGTAATTCTTTTCTAGAGAAAGTATTAAGTCCGGGAAATATACGCGAATCTCTTAAAAAGTCAAAGCCTTTTATAGTTTCTTTTTTACCATCAGACGTTCTTACTATATACTCGTTTGATTTTTTACTAATCTTTTTTAAAATAGTAACTTCTTCTATTTTCCCGTCTATAGTTACCGTAGCTGTTGCTCCTATTGCATTACTTCCAGGTATTAATACCCCGGAACCCAAATCTACGCCATCTATTATATCATATCTTTCTCCATGAGCTTTATTTTTAGGAAATCCTGTTAATAAATATTTTTTCATCATTTCAATAGAATCCTTTGTTTTTGTTTCACAACAAGGGTACCATTTGCCATCATTCTCGTCCATCACTCCCTCCGGTTTCATATATTGATAATTTGGGTCAGGACATTTTCCTTTCCAAGAGTATGGTTCTGGTCTCATTCCTTCTTTATAATTTCCACTACCAGAATCTCTTGTTCTAGTAAGTCTACAAATTTTTCCACTTGGTGCATATCCAGAAACTGTATTAAATGTAGTTGTAGTTTTAACTGGGTCTGTTAATGATTTCTTTAATAAAATTTTTGATTCATTTTTAAAAAGTTCATTAAAATTTTCTACAATCCTATTGAACATATCTGAATTTATTGCAGAGATTGTATCTCCGCAAAAACCTTTTCTCTTTTGTGTGTTAGTACATAAAGACAGTGTCATCATGATCGACCCTAATTTATTTATAATACCTGTTAATTTAATTCCAGGAGAAGGAATACTTATAAACTTAATATATTCTTTTGACATTACTTGATTTCTAGTTAATCTTCCCAAAGAGTATTCCCATTCTATTATTTTAATACCATTAAAATTTATTACTTGGTATCCAGATGGAGTATTTTCTATTACAGTATAATGACCAGATATTTTATTACCTAAACTATCATATGGACTTATTAAATTATCTAATTCTTCAAAATTTATTTGGGTTCCGCTCTTTATTGTACTTATAATAAATTGACCTGACATAGAATGAATATAAGATTTATCATTAATAATTTGATATTCATTTAGATCTGTTTTTGTAACCTTTTTAAACATCCCGATGTTAATACAGTCAATTTTATTAAGTCGGTCAATTAATGTATCCATCATTTCCTTTAATTGAGATCTATCTACTGGAATGTTTACTAAGTTTATTAAACCATTTTTACTAATTCTAATAGACGTTTTTTGATTATATTTTTCATAAGAAATCATTAGATTATTTAAAAATTGTGTTACACTTGTTTTTGATGCTAATTTTCTGGGTCCTCTTTTTTTATATATACCAAAGAATGATATATTTGTTAATACAGAATCATTAATATCTATATCGAATTCGCCTGTTGTAACTATTATTTCATCTGGTATTAATAATATTTCATTTAAATCGTCTTGAGTTAGCGTTTTTGATAGTATTTTATTTTTAATTGATAAATAATCTCCTTTATAATCTTTATTTAATAAAATATAATTTTTAAATGCACCAATTGTAAGGTATAAGCTATCTTGATCAGGAAAATCACATGTTTCATCATGATCTTCTGGTCCAATTTTGCTACAATAACTACAATAAAGTTTATCTTCTATGGGCCCAATGGGGGGTCTATTATATGTATCATTTATAGTTTCTGTTCCTAAAATTTTTTTCTGAGAAATACTTAATTTATAAAATCCTGTTTCACCTTCGTCTAATAGAAAATTCATTTTTAATTTGTATAAATCTATAATTTCTTCTGTTATATTAAATTTATTTATAAACATATTTATACCATATATTTTTACTTCACTTGTCATGATATAACGTAATGTATTATATTATTCTAAATATTTTAAAAAATAATATAAACTTTAAAATAATATAAACTTTAAAATAATATAAACGTTAAAATTATATAAAAGTAATCAATTTTATTTATAAATGGTATCAGTTGAAATTACAAAATTCAATAATTTACTCGATGAGTTTTTAGAAAAATTGATATCAAAATTCAACAGTAAAAGACTTAAAATTTATAGACGTAGTTTTATCATGTTAAGGAAAACATTACCAAATGTACCAGTAAATTTATTTATGGCAGGATGTATAAATTATAAACAAGAAATAATTTCAAGAAATGATCTTTTTTTCTTAAGAGACGAAAAAATGATCGAACGAGCAAAATTGTTCGGCAATTTTACTGATGACTGCGGACTTGATAGACATTGGGATGGTTTAACATATAAAACTAAAACTGCCATATGGGATTATATTCAATCTTTATTTGTATTTGCGGAAATAATAGTTAATAAAAATCAGGAAACATATGCTAAATATAAGAATATATACGCAACTGATTATAAAACAGAAATAAATAATTTAAATAATGATAAATTTTCAGTTGACTTTTTAAATAAAATAAATTCTTAAGTATATAATAAATGACTACATATTGGATAAGTGATCCTTGTTCCCTATTTAATTCTAATAATATAAACCCGTTCGTTAGTGACGACAAAAATTTCAAATTTAATTCTCTTACACGTTTAATAATAGTTGTGACATTATTTAGTTCCTTGTTATTTAGTTTCATGAGTATGGAGATACTTGTAGCAGGAGTAATTTCTTTGACTTTATCTGTAGTTATATATCTATTAACTTACAATTCTAATGGAAGTGTGGGCAATCCACCGGAAAAATTAACAAACGAAATTGATGAAAATAAAGAATCGGATGAAAATAAAAATAGATTAGTTAATTATTTAGATACAGAAAAGACTTTAAAAGCTCATCAGAAAGAAATACTTGAAAGTATGACGCCGGTTGGGGAAAAAATAAACATTGACCATTCTCAAAATTCTCAAAATCTAATAAATCTAAATCGTATTCAAACAAAAAATACTGAACAATTGAAAGGGGCGTTTCACATGGATCAAGTAAAAACAAAAAATATAAATGATATTACTTCTGCAGAAAACAACAGAAAAACGGGTGATTGGCATGACGCGGGTAATATTCAACCGGGATCTTTTAACGGAGGTCTACTTAAACGTGGTATTAATAACTTGGGGGTGGTATTGAGACATAACATATAATTATTAAAGTTTTACTTCAAGAATTTTTATATCTTAATTTTTAAGTAATAAAATTTAAAATAAAATAAAATATATTATTATAATAAACTAAAATGGTGTTTACAGTCGATTATAATACTTCTGAAGATAATGATTTACTTTCGGTTTCTAAATCAAATAGATATGAAACACATGACATTGTCCCTGATATAGATTATGGACACATGCATTCTCAGTCGGCTCTTCGCGGAGATAGAACATATGATATTGGGAACCATCGGTGTACAGTAGACGGGTCGCCACTTATTGTTAAAACACAACCCGAATGTTTAAAAACAAGATCTAAGAATGTAACTTTATTTATGGCAAATACAGATGTTCTTTCTGAATTTGCAAACAAGTCCCACAAACCAAATACTAATTATAATTTATTATCTGATTCAGAAAAAGAAATAAGAGACACGTATTATTTAGATAAACCATCTGCTATTTTACCGAATGACGACCATATATTAAAACCTGCTAATTTTAAAGTAGCGGTATCTGATATACCTAATAGAAACATTCCGATGATACAAAATATTGAAGAAAGAATAATTAAAAAGACTGGTGATTTGTAATTGATTTAAAAAAAATATATTATTATATAAAAAATATTACGATGATGATGGAATCTAACTTAGGTACAATTATTTTTACGATGGACAGAAATGAAAACCTTAATTTATTAAGTGTAGAAACAGATGTATCCAATGGCCCCATTTTACATCCATATGTGATTCATATTACCCACAGAATTCTTATTGATGGAATAGATTTTTCAGAAGAACAAAATAAGAACACTGTATCAACAGAATCTTTCAAAGAATTAGAGAGTTGCAATGAAATATCAAATTGCGCAATATGTCTCGAAGACAAAAAATTAAATATAAAATTAGAATGTGGTCATATATTTTGCAAACCATGTATTAAAAAATGGTTAACACAAAGATCAAACACTTGTCCAACATGTAGATTAAATATAAATATACAGTCGAAAGATAACCAAGAAGAATTCACAATGGTGTAATTTTTATTAATTAAATATCATAAATTAATTTTATAATTTAAAATATTTAATTACATTATAATAATGCAACCATTAATAATTTTGATAGTGATGTTATCTTTCATAGGATTATATATAAATTTAACTGGTTTTAATAAATTTTCAAGTGCAGAATTGCTCGAAACAAATTCAGAAAAAAAACCATTTGACCCTCTTGATGAATCGGGCGTTTCTACAGATTATGATTTAATTTATAAAAAACCCATTTTCAACGAAATGGGGGATACAAATAGTAGAACTAATGGTTTAATTCCCGGCAAGGAATTAATTAATGTTGAACACAGGGAGTCAGCCCCAGAAAAAAGACATGTCGTAAATGCGGCATCTCCAGATAATAGTAAATTACCACATATTTCGCATTATCCATATACGCTTCAAGAATTAGAGAAAGTTTCAGCTAGCGAGGTATCTAATAAAAACCCATATGATTGGTCAAGAGTACCATCGACAATGGCTCATGTGGGTTTAACAATTAATCCTGTAGATGAATCTAAGACAAGAGAAGCTACTAAAAATTTCAATCAGGCAACTGCTATTATACGCAATGCTTTAGCTAATGATTATAAGAATTTGCGACCTCGGCTTCGTGAACTAGACAGGGAATTACATAGAGAGAGGAATGAAGATCAGAAGAATCTCACTATCCAAGATAAAATTTTAATTAAAAATAAACTAAATGTAGAGAATAATAAAGCAATGCGCGACATTATTGACGTAACCACCCAACCAATACCATTTGATAAAATGGAACATAAACTTTCAACCGGTGAATATAATTATAATTTTAAATAAAAAATATAATATTATTATATTATTATATAAACAAATGGTACAATATATTCCAGCTGAATGGCAAAATAATTGTGGAAATTGCGAATATACTAATAATAATAAGCTAATTCAGGTTAATTCAAACGATTTACATCTTAATAGATATAAAAGAACAGTTGTTAAACTTGATCATGAGATACCCACTATATATCAAGGGGAAAGAAGTTTAATAAATCAAATTGGAGCAGGTTCGATTGACTCTAACTTTCAAACTAGACCAGATGCTTTACCAAATTCTCATTTCAAAGACATGCCAAGACTTTTAAGTGTATCTAAAAATTCAACAAGAGGTCATTATATACCAGGTATTACAGGAATTGAAAATGATATAATAGACAACCCTCGTAAAATAATTAACGTGAGTAAGAAAAATGATATTGGTATAAATAGAACTCTTGTTAAAGAACTCGGCGGAGAAAAAATTCATGCAACTGCCGAAACACAAAATGTTTCACAAAGAAATAAATTCATTCAAATTGAAAAAGATAATGATAGAGATAATTATACTCCTATACAAATAGTCCCAATTCACCAAGATAAAATTATAATGGGTGTTATATCGTAAATTTTAATATTTCTTCCATGTTTGTACTCAAACTTTGTTCAAAAACAGACCGTAATTTAATAAAAGATTTTTTATCATCAATAGAATATTTTATAGTATCAATGGATACCCATTTTATATCATTTATTTCTAAAAACTTTCTATCAACTGGTATGTTTGATATAAATTTTTTAGTACTCGTAAATTTGTCTCTGTATGTAGTTGTAAAAGGAATTTTAACGATAAACATATAATATGGTCTTCCGCTTGGTGTTCTTGATATAATATGTTTAATTCCTTTGTTCTTTATAATATTTTTAATATTATCATAATCATATATTGAACCCAGTGTTTCTTCCCATGCTTCTCTTGCAGCAGTTATTTCATAATCGGATTTGTCATTTAATTCACATCCTCCTCCAAAATTTGACCATTTATTATCGTGATCTTTACCCAATAAAAAATATAAAGTTTGATCTAAAGATCTAGAATAGAATAATACACCAGATGCATATAATAAATTATTTGTCAACATTTATAATTATATTTACAAAAAAATAAGTTTTTCTTTTATACTGTTTAATGATTTAAAAACAGCAAATATTTATAAATATAATGAATGATATCATACACAAACATAATATAGTAGGACCTATTAATATATTATTTCCTCGTTCGGAGAAAGTTAAAAAAAAGAAGTATATAAATTATAATATGAGCGGTTTAGTTCCAAAAATCAAAGTAGAAACTGAAAAATCTTCTAGACCAACTATACAACTTAAGAATCCAGTAAACATAAATGGAGTAAATATAATAAAAGATGAAGATTCATATTCTAATTCTTCGGGTAGTACAATAGAACCAAGTCAGCCTGTAATTAATAAAAAAAAATCGAAATCATCTTCTAATCAGCATTTTAAAAGTTCATCTACATTTGACGCAGATGATTATCAAAATTTTGTTAACAATTCAAAGACAAAACACAAATCATTCAGAGAAGAAGAAATGGACGAAGAAAGTGACGAATATTCTGACGAAAGTTCAGATAAATATTCCGATGATTCAATAAGCAATTCGTCGTCGGAAAGAGGAAGTAAAGATAAAAAAAAGGAAAAACAAGAAATATTATTAAAATTACTTGCACTTGAAAAAAAAGGCATTGAATTAACTAAAAAATATTCAATGTCGTCTAAATTATCAGATCTTAGATTTGAATTAAAATTACATCAAAACAATACAGAAGTAGAATTAAGTGTTAAATTTCAACAAAAAATTTTAATGGCAGCTGTAACAGGATTAGAATTTGCTAATAGTAAATTTGATCCAATAGGAGCTAAGTTAGGTGGATGGTCAGAATCTGTAATGGAAAATTTAGATGATTATGAATCGATTTTTATAAAATTACATGAAAAATATAAGAATAGGGCAGATTTGCCAGTTGAGCTTCAATTATTAGTTACTTTAGTTGGCAGTGCATTTATGTTTCATGTAACGAAAACATTATTTAGTTCTGCTTTACCAAGAGGATTAAACGATGTTCAATCCTCTGAGATAATGAAAAATATTGCATCAGCTATGGCAAACAATAACAAAGCCTCTACCGTGTCTAATGTTTCTACAAAAGATATATCTGGGCCTTCTCTTAATTTAGTAAATGTATTATCAGGTGGTGACGATGACGACTTAACGTCAAGTGGAAGTATAGAAACATCTAAAGAAGTTACGGTTAATCAAAAAGGAAAAAGAGCGATAAATTTATAAAATAAATTATAAATATAATTTTAAAATTAAAAAAATATATATTTTATTATAATATACAATGGTCTTATATTATAAAAAAATAAGAAATACAAATACAAATACAAATACAAATACAAATACAAATACAAACGAAATCAAAGATACGCCACCGTATCAACAACAACTGATTTCTGCTCCATATACAAAACATTATACTCAGAAAACAAACGCAATAAACAGAGAATCGTCTCCAGAAATACACCCGGTTTCCACAGTAACTAGAAATTCTATAGGAGTTATTCCAAAATCAAATAAAGATAAAGATATAGAATATAGCAATTTTGAAGAAGAAATAAACAGAACACCTCTTCATACTCGTAGAGAATTATATTCTAGTTTGTTAGAAGATAATTTTAATAATTTATCAACTGACGATAAGTTAATTATAATGTATAAATCTTTCATATTAACTCAAAATACACAAAACAACTACATATTAATTTGTCTAGCGTTGTTAGTGTTAATTTTACTTAAATTATATTCTAATTAATATATATAACTTTTGAATTAATGTTATTTAAAGTGTATCTTTTATTACTATAGAACGATTTTCTAAATTCTTCTATAGTTAAAGAACCACCATAATCTTTTAATAAATAAATTGAAGGGGCTGGTTTTATAGTAAAATCTCGTCCAAATAACTTTCTGTAAAATTGACCAATTAAATATGTTTTCTTATCAAATGTTTTTGATAATAAACAATATGCTTTTACACAATTTGGGGAACAAAAATTTCCAAATAATTTATATCTATCCAATGTATTAGAATATTCAAATGGTAAATAAAATGGAATATTATTAAAATGATTATGACAATAATAACATTTTATATTACTATTTACTATTTCAGTTTTAACTCCCTTTTTATAAACATCTATATGTTTTTGTCTATCTTGTTTTTTAATATAACAAGTATCCTCTTCGTCGCTTGAAATAACAATATCACATTTTTTATTTTTAGAATCTACAAAATAATCTTTAATATCTACATTTTCTTGCTCTTTATCATGAACTTTAATACAGAGATTTCCGAATTTTAAATTATTAGTATTATAAACTTCGTCGTTTATAACTGGAACACTATGAAATTTAATAGCATCTGCATTTTCAAAAATATAATTATTCTTGAACGGTGTTGTTTCCCATTTTTTCTTTCTTCCTCTTTTTTTCTTTTCCGGTTCTTTATCACTTGGTTCAATTACTTCAGTTATATGTTTAATCTCTTCTTTATCTTCTGTTAATTTTTTGTCTACAAGTTTCTTTCTTCCTCTTTTTTTAGGAACATTTTCTTCCATTTATTTATATAATATATTTAAAGATTCTTTATATACATTAAAAACAATAATGTGGCCTTTTTATACCGTATGCAGTTTCGGTTTTTTTTCTTATTTCGTGTATAAGATTTTTAAAAAATTCTACCATTTAAAAATTAAAACATTTGATGACATATATTTGGACGATGAATATGTATTTTTGTGTATTAAAATAAAGTTTGAAGATGGATCTGATAAACAAATATCAGAAGAAATTCTCCAAGAAGAAATAAATGAGCTCCACAAAAAAAATGCAATCAAATATACGATTATTGAATATATGTTCAATGGTAAATTTATGAAATTTCTATCGTATAATAGAAATGTAGCTTTCCCAATTTATACATCTAATATAATTCCTCAGACATATCCTTATTATCCCGAAACTATTCTTTTAAATGAAGAAGATATCACGTGTTATATTTCTCCGTTTTTAGGCCCTCTTTGTAATTTTTATTTAGATAAAGGGGTTCTAATGAATCTAGAGGATGTTTTAATGGATCATCCAAATATAAATAATTTAGATTTAAAAAACGGTAAATTAGAATTTATTTCTAATGAAACACCATATGAAGGTAAAAAACACATAATAAAAGAATTACCATGTCGGTTAATTTGGAAGAGACACGCTGCTGTAGACCCGAGATATGATGTTATTTTAGATTGGAATACGAAATTGAATTAACAGGTGCATTTTTAACACAGGAAAAATTTGAAACTATTAAAAATAAATGATTTAAAAAAATGAATAATTTAAAATAAACTAAATAAACTAAATGAACAATACTAAAGAACAAATATTTAATTTTAAAACAGTTCAAACTAATGCAATTAGAGTTTTATTTGAATCTCTTAAAAATATTCTATCAGATGTAAATTTTAAAGCAGATCAATCTGGTATAAAATTGACTACAATAGATGGGACAAATAGTGCTATAGTAAATTTATGTTTAAATGGGCATAAATTTGAAGAATATTACTGCCCAAACGATATTAATATAGGTATGAACCTGTTATCTGTATTTAAAATATTAAAAGGAATTAAAAATACAGATACTATATCATTTACTATATATCAAAATGAGGAAAATAACTTGTATATTACCACTCAAAACACTGATAAAAAAGCAACTATAATTAGTAAAATTAAATTACTTGACATGGATGAAAAAATTTATAATATCCCAGACATAGATTTTGATTCTTTTATAACTATGCCGTCTACTGATTTTCAGTCTTATATTTCAGACCTTTCTACTATATCAGGAGAAATTGAATTCAAATCTAATTCATCTAATTTTGTATTAAGTGCAGTTGGAGATTTTGCAGAGCAAACTATAAAAATAAATGAAACAAATAACGAATCTTCTTTTGATAAAAAAGAACAATCTGGGATCTTTAATATAAAATATATTCAGTTGTTTACAAAATCTACAAATTTATGCGGAACGGTAGAAATTTATTTAAAAACTAAATATCCGCTGACCGTATTATATAATGTTGCTAACTTAGGACAAATTAAATATTGTCTTGCTCCGAAGATTTAGG
>Ga0066849_10000853_pt1 | contig 12449 bp, 13 predicted proteins | sample ETNtaG_9_FD_65492 | JGI IMG/M metagenome (GOLD analysis project Ga0066849, IMG submission 65492) | Marine microbial and viral communities from oxygen minimum zone, Eastern Pacific Ocean - ETNP201406SV69 | ecosystem: Environmental > Aquatic > Marine > Oceanic | place: Pacific Ocean: Eastern... | reverse complement strand
ACTGCGTCTGCAAAAAGAAAACCTCTGTCAAAAATTGAGACTTTTGCTTCAGTTTCATTTAAATATTTTCCATTTACATACACAATTCTATCTTTCATAAATTATCCCCATAATTCCGTTGAAGGTGGATGTATTTTACTGCCATCTATATGCAAAGGATACTCCCTATCTTTTGACAAAAGTAAAGGGCCATCTAAATCGACCCATTTAACTCCTTGCGCTACAAGTATTGCAGGAGCCATTGCCAATGAAGATCCAATCATGCAACCTACCATAATTTCAAAACCAAGTTGCTTCGCTTTAATTTTAAGTTTTAAAGCTTCTGTTAGACCACCAGTTTTATCTAATTTTATGTTAACAACATCATATTTTCCTATGCATTTGTCTAAACTAGCACTATCGTGACAACTTTCATCAGCGCATATAGGGATTGGTCTATCAATGTTTTTTAAATCTTCATCGTTTCCAGCAGGGAATGGTTGTTCAATCATCTTTATATCGAATTCAACAAAATGAGGAATTAGTTTTTTATACTCATTAAGGGTCCAACCTTCATTGGCATCAACGATTATTTTTGTGTTAGGGGCTGCCAATCTAATTGACTTAATTCTGTCTAAATCCTCTTCCCCTCCTCCCAATTTTATTTTTAATATTGGAAAATTCGAATTTTTCTTCGCTTCTTGTCCCATTATTTCAGGCGTGTCAATCGATAGAGTGTAAGAAGTAATAAGAGGAAGGGTTTTTATACTTAACAAATTTTCAACTGAAGTATTATTTAATTTTGCCTCCAAATCCCAAAAAGCACAATCTAAAGCGTTTCTTGCTGCACCTGGAGGAAGTAAATTATTTAATTCTACTCTATTTTTAATGGGTCCTAGTTCATTTATTTGTTTTATAACACTATCTACTGTTTCATCGTACCTTTTATAGGGCACACATTCTCCAAAGCCAAAAATATTGTTTTTTGTTAACTTCACAGTTACTACTTCAGCTGCTGTTCTTGAGCCTCTAGAAATAGTAAAGACCTTTTTTAAGGTAAAAATATCAACATTTGCTTCGATTTTCATAATTTTAAAAATTAGCTAACTGTTCTGCTATTCTTGAAGTGCCTATTAAAACTGGATCAACAGTTGGTAGTTTCATTTTATCTTCTACTGAAGATAAATATTCAATTGCTTTATCTTTTGCCATTCCAGAAGTGTTAACTGAAATACCTACAACTTTGGCATTATTGTTTACTACCATAGCCATTTTTAAAGCCATGTCATATAGCTCTTCAAGGCTTGGAAGAGAATATCCTGGAAGTCCTCTCATGTGAGAACGAGTTGGTTCGTGACAAAGTATTAAAGCGTCTGGTTGTCCTCCATGTATTAGAGCCATTGTAACTCCAGAATAAGATGGGTGGAATAAGCTTCCCTGCCCTTCTATGATATCCCAATGATCTGGGTCATTATCAGGCGTTAAATATTCAATAGATCCTGCCATGAAGTCTGCAATAACAGCGTCAAGAGGTACACCATTACCAGTGATTAATATTCCTGTTTGGCCAGTAGCTCTAAAAGTTGCTTTTAGTCCAATATTTTTCATTTCTTTTTCTAAAGAAATTGCAGTATACATCTTTCCTATTGAGCAATCTGTTCCAACAGCTAAACATCTTTTGCCTGCTCTTTTTATTCCATTTGCGATTGGATAATCAACAACTGGAACTCTTACATCTACTAAATTAGTATTAAACTTTTTCGAAAGGTTAACTAACTCATCTTCGTCTCTTAAAAGGTTATGTAAACCAGAAGCTATGTCTAAACCAGCGGTTATAGCTTCTTTTAATACATCCATCCATTTACTAGAAATAACACCTCCACGGTTAGCAACTCCAATAACCAAGGTTTTAGCACCTAAAGAAACGGCTTCCTTAACAGATATATTTTTTAAACCCATATCAGCATTACAATCAGGAAGCGTTATTTGACCTACCGATAAGCCAGGCCTCCAATCATTAATGCCTTGAGCCACTTTAGCTGCTAAAGGATCTGACGCATCTCCTAAAAATAAGACATAAGGTTGTTTTATGGACATAATTAATTCCCTTTAAAAAATAAAATATTATTATTATGAAATTATAAAATATGGCAACAGTAAAATCATTTTTATATCCATTCATCTCTAATACTAGTTACCATTTCAATTGGAAGAAATTTATTTTTTAAAATATTAAATTCATTTATCTTTAATAATTGACGTAATGCCCAAATAGAAGATCCTCTTAGGATGTCATTTTTAGAATTTAGATGTAACTTCACATATTTTATCAATGACTTATCTTTTGAATTGCCTGCTGCTATTAAACAGTTTCTCATCATCCTAATATAACCCGTTCTTTTAATGCTGGTCCCAGATGTAAAGGATCTAAATTCACTGTCATTTAATGATAGCCATTTTTCTAATGGCAAAAGGTTTATTTCTTTATTTTCCTTTAACTTAATATCCTTTGATTCACTGGCAAAGTTATTCCAAGGGCATACAGCAAGGCAATCATCACATCCAAAAATTCTATTTCCAACAAATTTCCTTAAGTTAAGAGGAATTTGATCCTTATGTTCTATAGTTAGGTAAGAAATACATTTTCTTGCATCTAATTTATAAGGCTCTATTATAGCTCTTGTAGGGCAAATATTGATACATTTATTGCATGAACCACAATTATCTTCATGTTTGTTACTGATATTCAATTTTTTTTCAATCAAAATAACTCCTAATAACAACCATGAGCCATACTTCTTGCTTACCAAATTTGTATGTTTCCCTAACCATCCAATGCCTGCTTCATTCGCTAGAGGTTTTTCCATGATTGGCGCAGTATCAACAAAAACCTTGATATTAGTTTTGTATTTAGATGCTAATTTATTGGAAATTTGTTTTAACCTACCTTTCAAAACTGTATGGTAGTCTTTACGTCTAGCATAAACCGCAACAAACCCCTTACTGCTTTGCTTTAATTCAGGTAATGGGCTATTCTTTGGGCCATAGTTAAAGCCAAAAATAATTGCTGATTTAGCATCTGGCCATAAATTTTTTGGCGATTTTCTAAATTCCTTTTTATCTTCTAGCCATTTTAAGTTTCCATGAAATTTATTTTGAATAAATTCATCTAATCTTGATTGAGTTAACTTAGAAGTTTCAGCATTAGTAACCCCTACAACGCTAAAACCATTTTCTTTAGCTAAATCATTTATAAAGTTTAAATCAGACATAATAAAAGATTATAATTCTTCAATGTCTCCAGCTGATCTTTTTGTTAAAAAACTATCAGAAAAAGTCTCAAAGTTTTCGTTTTTAATGGAATCTCTAATTTGCTTCATCATGGATTGATAAAAGTTAATATTGTGATCAGATAATAGAATTAGTCCTAAAATTTCATTGGCTTTGAATAAGTGATGCAAATAACCCCTGCTATAATGATTGCAGGTGTTGCAATGGCAATAAGTATCAAGAGGTCTTGGGTCCTTTGTATGACGCGCATTTTTAATGTTTACTTCGCCTCTGGAGGTGAACGCTTGTCCATTTCTTCCTGATCGAGTAGGTAAAACGCAATCAAACATATCTATGCCTCTTTTTACTGCTCCTATAATATCCTCTGGTTTACCAACACCCATTAAATACCTTGGTTTTGACTGGTCTATTATTGGAACTGTATTATCTAAAGTTTTAAACATCAAATCTCTTCCTTCACCTACCGCTAATCCACCAATTGCATAACCGGGAAAATTTAAACCTTGTAATAATTTAGATGAAGTTTCTCTTAATTCTGGGTATGTGCTTCCTTGAATAATACCAAAAATTGCATGACCTTTTCTCTCCACATAAGTTTCTAATGATCGTTGAGCCCATCTCATTGATAACTCCATTGAGGTTTTTGCATCTTCAAATGTAGAAGGCCAAGATGTACATTCATCAAAACACATTGTAATCGTTGAACCTAATAAGTATTGTATTTTAATACTTCTTTCTGGCGTCAAATCATAAATAGAACCATCTAGTTGTGATTTGAAAGTAACCCCATCTTCACTAATAGATCTTAATTTTCCTAATGACATCACTTGAAACCCTCCAGAATCAGTTAGAATAGGTCCAGACCAATTCATGAACTTTCTTAATCCACCAAGTAGATTAATGACTTCTTCTCCTGGCCGTAGCATTAGATGATAAGTATTTGCTAAAATAATTTGAGAATTACTTGCCTTTATGTCTTCAACTTTTAAAGCTTTTACAGTGGCAGCTGTTCCAACTGGCATAAAAACTGGGGTATCTATTTCTCCGTGTGCAGTTGATAGTTTTCCCAACCTGGATTGATTATGAAGTTTTATTATCTTAAAATTAAATTCATTCATTGTTTTTCCTAATTAGACAACAATCTCCATATGAAAAAAATCTATATTTATTTTCAATAGCATATTGGTAAGCACTTTTAATATTTTTAATGCCACCAAAAGCATATACCAACATTAATAACGTAGATTTTGGTAGGTGAAAATTTGTCAATAATATATCTGTAGAATTAAAATTGTAACCTGGTTTTATAAAAATATTAGTATGTCCAGAATATGGTTTTAATATTCCTTTGCTTTTAGCAAAAGCCGTCTCAAGTATACGTAGTGTAGTGGTTCCTATCGATATTATTTTTCCTCCATTTCTTTTGCAATTATTTATTTTTTCTACAACTTGATTTGAAACTTCCCCCCATTCACTATGCATTTTATGGCTATTAATATTTTCAGTTTTAACAGGTAAAAAGGTTCCCGCACCTACGTGCAAAGTAACATAATCAATGTTTATTTTGTTGTTTCTAAATGTTTTTAAAAGCTCATTAGTAAAGTGTAGTCCAGCAGTTGGAGCAGCAACAGCACCTAAATTTTTAGCAAACACTGTTTGATAATTAAAATTATCATCAGATTTATTGGTTTCATTTCTTTTAATATATGGGGGTAAGGGCATTTTACCTATTTCAGATAATTTTTTAAATAGTTCATCATTATTACATTCAAATTTTATTAAAATTTCACCCATTTCTAATTTATCTATTATTTTTGCATTTAATGATTGAAATTTAAGACTGTCATTTATTTTTAACTTTTTTGCAGGCTTAGCAAACGCATGCCAAGTTCCATTATTGTTCTGTTTGTGTAATGTAATTTGAATGGATGTATTATCTTTTCTTCCCTTTAATCTTGAGGCTAATACCTTTGTATTATTGCATATCACCAAATCACTTTTAGTAATAAAATTAGGTAAATCATAAAATCGTTGATCATCAAATTTATTTTGATTTATAACTAACATTTTGGATGTATCCCTAGGATACACAGGATTTTGAGCTATAAGATCTGAAGGTAATTCAAAGTCAAAATCAGATAATTTCATTTTAATATATTTGAATAATACCTTGAATTAGGTTTTTTTGATTTGTAACTACCAATGCTTGAACCTTTGATTCTAACATTTTTGATTTTGCATTAATCATTAATGTTTCCTTTGAAATAGTTAAAGGATTTACACTCATAACTTCCTTAACTTTTATTTTGGAAATATCTTTGTTTGTTATCAGCAACCTTCTTAAGTCCCCGTCTGTTATGATCCCTTTTAATATATTGTTTTCGTGAATAACAGCTAGACCCAATTTACTCTCAGTCATAGCAATTATAGCGTCATTGATTAATTGATCATCTTTTAACAATGGAAGATTTCTTGTGATCATATTGTCGGCAACAGTTTCAGTTAAACCTTTACCTAAAGATCCACCAGGATGAGTTAACGCAAAATCTTCCTCCGCAAAGCCCCTGGCATGCATAACCGCAACTGAAATTGCATCACCAGCAGACATCGTCAGCATGGATGAAGTTGTTGGAGCTAAATTTAAAGGGCATGCTTCTCTATCAATGGAAACGTCAATATTCGTATTTGAGAAATTTGCTATTGTACTATCAGTTTTTCCAGTTAAGGAAATAACATTAGCTTTTAAGTGTTTTAATGAAGGCAATAGTTTAATAATTTCTTCGGTTTCTCCCGAATATGAAATTAAAATTACCATATCATCCTTTTTAACCATACCTAAATCACCATGAATGGCTTCAGCTGGATGTAGAAAAAAGCTAGGAGTTCCTGTTGAAGCTAAAGTGGCAGAAATTTTTCTTCCAACATGACCAGACTTTCCCATGCCACTAACAACAACATGTCCTTTAGCTTTTAAAATAAGATTTACAGCTTCATTAAATTCATTAGAAATATTATTCAAAAATCTATCAATGCCATCTTTATAAGAATTACATAAATCTTTAACTATAGGAAGATAGGATATATTTTGAATATGTTTCATTTTGATCCTTTAGCAAACAAATCATTTGCAATTATTAAATCCTCTGGAGTGTTTATATTAAAAAAGGGATCAACAGAAGAAGAAAAATCAACTACTGTAGGATTATATGATTTAGTAAATAAATCAATCTTTCTAATATTGTTATTAAGAGCTTCTTGTAATGGTTGCATTAATGAAATGTGCCAGATTGAAAAAACTGGGTGATTTCTTCCATTGGAACTTGACACACCAATCAATTTATTAGACTTAATTACAGCTTCATATAATTTATTAATTAAATTATTTGGAAAAAATGGACTATCGACAGGGACACTTACTACCCATTTAATATTTGTATTATTCTTATAAAACCATTCTATCCCTGTTAAAATTCCAGCTAATGGACCAGGTTGGTTTGATATGATGTCTTTGATGACTTTAATGTTATAATTTTTAAATATTGATGGGTCATGATTAGAGTTTAATATAATATTGTTGGTTTGTGGTGTAATTTTATTAATAGTTAAAGATAACAAAGTGTGCTCTTTAATTTTCATCAAGGTTTTATCTATACAATTCATTCTTGAAGATTTTCCGCCAGCCATGATTACACAACCAATCATTTATTTCACCTAAATAGGGCCATATTAAATCTAATTTTCATCAAACTTAACTCTATGAATTCCAGATAAAACTATAAATCTTTTCCCTTTCATTCTTCCAATAAGAGTTAAATTTGCTTCTTTTGATAAAGATACTCCACTTTCTGTAAAACCAGAGCGTGAAAGTAATATAGGGATTTCCATTTGAACGGTTTTGATGACCATTTCTGAAGTAAGCCTTCCCGTTGTATAAAATATTTTATCCCTTCCTTCTATATTGTTTAATAACATCCACCCAGCTATCTTATCTACCGCGTTATGTCTTCCAACATCCTCAACGTATGTAAGAATTTTATCTTCTGAACTTATAGCACATCCGTGTATTGCGCCTGCCTTTAGGTATAAACTAGGTATTTCTGTTATTCTTTTAGATAAGTTTTTCATCCAGCTAGATTTAACTATTGATTTATTGTTTAACTTGATATCATAGAAAACTTCCATCATATCGCCGTATACAGTGCCTACAGCGCATCCGCTGGTTCTAATTTTCTTTGTAAGCTTTTTCTCGTAATTTGTTTTTCTTTTTGTTCTAACCACAACAACATCTAATTCATCATCATATTCAACTGACAAAATATCATCATTCTTATTTAACATATTTTGATTGAGTAAATAACCAACAGATAGTTCTTTAGGCATGTCACCAAGTGTCATGGTGGTAACAATTTCCTGAGAATTTAGATATATTGTCAAAGGTTTTTCAACTACAACCGATATCTCTACTTTTTCTTCCTGCTCATTGGTCCCATTAACTTTTTTTGTAAGTTTATTATCTTCTGGATTTGGTTGTAAAATCAATGAATTAAATGTATTAGTTTTATTAATAAGTTTATTGTTCATACCCTATAATTAACAATGACTTATATAAACGCAATACTACTTTTAAAAAAATAGATAATTAATTTTGGATTATAATTTATGCGCTTTCATTTTATTTCCTCTGAAAACCCGGAAGCAAAAATCACTTTAAATAAATTTATTAAAAAATATAACCAAACAAGTTTAAATCACTCTGATATTTTGGTTGCTATTGGTGGAGATGGAATGCTCCTAAAAGCGTTGAGGAATAGTATTAAAACAAGCATACCTGTATTTGGTTTGAATAAAGGAAATGTTGGTTTTTTGATGAATGAACTGTCTATAGTAAAGTTAGAAGAAAGAGTTAAAAATGCAAATAAGGTCATAATGCATCCATTAATAATGAAGGCTTTAGATTCTAACAATAAAACAATTTCAGAACTAGCTGTAAATGAAGTTTCTCTGTCAAGGCAAACTCACCAAGCTGCGCATTTAAAAATAACTATAGATAAAAAAGAAAGGCTTAATGAACTAGTTTGTGATGGTATATTAGTTTCCACACCTATTGGCAGCACAGCCTACAATTTATCTGCCCATGGACCAATTATACCTTTAAATGCAAATATTTTAGCATTAACTCCAATTAGTGCTTTCAGACCAAGAAGATGGAAAGGCGCTCTTCTTCCAGAAAATGTTAAAATCAGAATAGATGTTATTGACTACAAAAGAAGATCAGTGAGTGCTACTGCAGACAATATTGAGGTAAGGAACATAAAAAAAATTGAAATATGTGCTGATAGAACTAAATCTCTAACTATGCTTCATGACCCTGGGCATAGTCTTGATGAACGTATAATGAAAGAACAATTTTTAACTTAAGTTCTTCGTTATAAATTCATCAACTGAGCACCAAAATTTCTTTTTAACTTCATCTTTCTCATGGAGAATATCATGCCTGCATGATGGTAAATTGATTTGTTCCACATTGTCTAGCAACTTAATTGCAAGTTTTTGAGCTTTTGGATCAGTTACATATTCATCATCAGCAATAATCATTAAAATTGGTGATTTTATACTATTGTTTTTAATGTCATCAAACAAAACTTTACATTCCTTTAATGCATTGGATACCCAATTCCAGCTTGGACCCTTTGTATCCAAATCATTGTTTTGGTTGAAATGACTGCTTGCTTCAGAAGAGGCTTCTTCACCAAAGTAATTAATATTTTCTTTATCTTTCCAATAGTCTGATGCTTTTGATACGCTTGACCTAACGTTTTTACCTGCAAACCCAATAAATGCTGCGAATGCAGCTAAATGATTATTAAAGCCAATGTTAGAAAAATTTATTAAATGTAATAATTTATTAATAAAAATAATTATGATTGATAATGATTTTGAAACAGGCAAACCCATCATTGGTGCCATTGCTATTGAAAAATTTGGATTAACATGATTTAATTGAGTTTGATAATACAGAGATAAAAATCCACCCAATGAATGTCCAAAAAATATTAAAGGACGTTTACTTCCAAATTTTAATGACTTAATTATCAAATGCATTGATTCTAGATAATAACTAAATTTATCTAAATGAATTACTGTTTTTGGGTTTCCAAATCTAGTGGATAATCCTTGACCAGGTAAATCTAGGACTGCAACTCGAAAGTTTTGATTAACAAGGCGCTCTGCTACTAAATCGTAGCGTTCAATAAATTCACTTAAACCAGGGATTATAAGAATATCAGCTTTCGGGGTGCAATTAAATAAATAATATTCTGCACACCTCAATTTAAATTTACTTGATTTTAGCCAAAAAAGTTTTTTATAGAATTTTATTGATTTCATTTAACTTATGATGAGACAGAAAAACTTTCTCCACAACCACATCTAGCTATTTCATTAGGGTTTTTAAAGTCAAAGCCTGAAGAAAATTTACTCTCATTCCAATCCATTTGAGAGCCAACTAAAAACATTACAGCTGCAGGGTCAATAAATAATGTAATACCCTTACTTGAAATTTTTTCTTCAAAGCTCTTGGCTTCGTTAGCATACTCAACAGAATATTTAAATCCTGAGCAACCAGAAGACTTTATTCCTATCCTCAGACCAATTACTTTTTTATCCCCTTTCTGAATGAGATATTTAGCTCTATCTGCGGCTTTGTCGCTAATTGTAATAATGTCATTTTGTTTATTTAAGGACATGCTTATTAATTCCTTTAATTAACGTCTAATAATAATTTTGCATCTTCTGTCATCATGTCTGATGTCCATGCTGGATCCCAAACTAATTTCACAGTAACCTCTCCAACAGATTCAATTGAAGAAACTTTTTCACAAATTTCTTTTGGTAATTCTCCTGCTACTGGACAAGCTGGAGCAGTCAATGACATCTCAATATTAATATTGCCATTATTAAACCGATCAATTTTATATATCAAGCCAAGATCATAAACACTCACTGGGATTTCTGGGTCAAACACCTGTTTAAGTTTGTCAATTACAGTGTTCTCTTGAATTGCAACGGATGCGTTATTTAACTTTTTTCCAGCTTTAAAAACTTTTTCTTCACCCAGTTTTATAGAGCTATCAATAAAATCATTTAAATTCAAATTATCATTCATATTTCTATCCTAACAGTTTTTTTACTGTCATTAAACCCTTTATAAGATCATCAACCTCTGTTTTTTTTGTATATACAGCAATTGAAGCCCTTGCAGTTGCAGTTATGTTGAAGTGTTTCATTAACGGTTGCGCACAATGATGACCAGCTCTTATTGCAATACCTTTTTGATCTAAAATTGTTGCAATATCATGAGGGTGAGCATTTTCAAATACAAAAGAAATAACTCCAGATTTTAATGTTGAATTTCCTATTATACTTAATTCTTTTATCTCCATAAGCTTTTCTGAGAAATAGTTAAGTAAAATATTTTCGTGGTTTCTGATATTAGACATTCCAATATTTTGAACAAAGTCAATTGCAGAGCCAAATGCAATTACTTCTGCTATTGGAGGTGTACCTGCTTCAAAGCGATGGGGAGGTTCAGCATATGTGGAGCTTTCTATCTCAACGTTATCTATCATATCACCACCTCCAATAAACGGTGGCATATCATTTAATATTGAAGACTTCCCCCATAAAACACCTACACCTGAAGGGCCATAAAGCTTATGTGAACTAAAAGTATAAAAATCACAATTGATATCCTTTACATCTACAGGCAGGTGAATTGCACCTTGGCAGCCATCTACAAAACATATTGCTCCAGCATCATGGGCTAATTTTGAAATTTCTTTTATTGGAAAAATAGTACCTAATACATTAGAAACATGAGGAACTGAGATAATTTTAGTTTTATTAGTAATTAATTTTTTTAAATCTTCTATATCAAAGTTTCCTTGATTATCAACGGGTACTGCAATAATTTTAGAGCCGGTTTGTTGAGAAATTAATTGCCAAGGAACAATATTAGCGTGATGGTCGGCAACAGTAATTATGATTTCATCATTTTTTTTTAAAAACTTTCTTCCCCATGAATTAGCTACTAAATTAATTAATTGAGTTGCACCAGATCCAAAAACAATCTCATTTGAACTTGAAGCCCCTAAGAATTCAGCAACCTTGGTTCTCACATTTTCATATTTTGAAGTTGATTGTTCACTAAGCCAATGAAGACCTCTATGAACGTTAGAATATGTTTCTAAGTATGCACTCCTAAGGGTTTCCATGACAATTTTAGGTTTTTGAGCACTGGCTGCACTATCTAAGTAAACAATAGGATTGTTATTAATTTTTCTATTCAATATAGGAAATTCAGATCTAATTTTATTAAAATCTAGAGATTGTTTAATATTATTAGGTTTCATTAAGCAGCATCTTTAAATTGTAATTGTTTTAGCCACATATTAATTGCTTTATTTAATTGTTTTATTAGATCTTCATCATAAATTTCTTCGAGAATTTCATTTAAATAGGCTCTGATGAGTATTTGTCTAGCTTCAAGAAAGGGTAATCCACGGCTCAATAAATAAAATAATTGATCCTTATTTAATTCTCCTATTGTAGCTCCATGAGAACATGACACATCATCTGCAAAAATTTCAAGTTCTGGTTTTGAGTTTGATTCTGCCAATTTTGACAGAAGCAGAGCCCTGCTCATTTGTTTTCCATCGGTTTTCTGGGCATCATTTGAAACTTTTATACCACCTTGATAAACCCCAACAGCACTATCATCTAAGATGCCACGGACAATCTGTTTCGATGAAGTGTGTTCAGCTAAATGATTTACAGAAGTAGTAATGTCTTTATGGTGTTTCTGTCTACCAAAATATAAGCCTACAAGATTAAAGCTGCTATAGTCTCCAACTAAATTAATATTAATTTCACTTCGGGATAAATTAACCCCTTGCTGTGTTACTAAAGAATTTAAAGTTGAATTTTTCATCAATTTACCATTCATTAATGCTATATAATTTGAATTATTAAGATTGTCACTTTCATTAACAACATTGAAGCCAAATGAAATATTTGAATTTTCTCCTATTTCAAATGCAATTAACGGAGTGCAAATAGAGTTAGAAGATAGAGAAAAATCGAAAGAAAGTTTAGCGCTCACATTTTTGCCAATTTTAATA
>Ga0066849_10000852_pt1 | contig 12456 bp, 13 predicted proteins | sample ETNtaG_9_FD_65492 | JGI IMG/M metagenome (GOLD analysis project Ga0066849, IMG submission 65492) | Marine microbial and viral communities from oxygen minimum zone, Eastern Pacific Ocean - ETNP201406SV69 | ecosystem: Environmental > Aquatic > Marine > Oceanic | place: Pacific Ocean: Eastern... | reverse complement strand
CCTGGATCTGCATCACACTTTTTAGTTTTGAAGAACTCGTCAGTCTCCTCATCTTTTTTGTCATCCCATCCTTGCATATATACATCCACTGATTTAAAACCCGCCTCTTGCAAACATTCTTTTATTTCAGGCAAAGACCATAATCTCCACTCATACACAAAAGCTTTTCTCATTGATGAACCATCCGGAAATTCAAAATGAATATAGCAAGTCAGATCGTTCGTTATTGGATTAAAGCTGTGTTGGTCCCATACGTATGTAAAATTTTTATGTTTAGTGCTTTCTTCTAATTCTTGATGTGCTTCATATCCACCAAAGGCATCTAACATGAAAACTCCGGTGTTGTTTAAACATTTATATGTGTTTTTAAAATACTTTATTAATTCACTTCTAGTTTTAAATACCCAATAACTAAAATTACATGCCGCAACTAAATCTACTTTCGGTGTACTCTTAGTCTGAGAATTACCTTTAATAAACTTAATTCTTTCAAATTCATTTACAGTACATTCTTGCTTAGATCTATTTTTAGCAAAATTCAATATTTTCTTATTCAAATCTACTGCATATGCAATATTAGATTTATTTCTCTTTACCCATGCTTGCGAAATCTTAGCAGACGCACAAAAATCTTCTCTTATTTTTGTGCATTGTTTTTTTGTATATTTCTTAAAAATTTTTGCAAAGAATTCTGTTTCAAAATCTACGTTTTGAACTGACTCTTCGTATAAGTTATAACGATTAGCTTTTTTAGCTGTAAGTTTTAATTTTTTCTTCATAAAATAATTCTTCAAATTCTGTTATCTTATTTATTTCTATATTATTTTGAATAATATTATGTATAAATTTTTTCCACTTTTTAGATGAGACTGTATTATAGTATAAATGATATAAATGTCTTAGTAAAAAATAATTACTTATACCTTTTTTTGATTCTTGAATAGCATAAAAAGAATATGTTTCGGCTATTTCTTTTCTAGTAATGTTATTATTTTTATTATATATGTCTTTCTCTATATCAATTAAAAACATTGGGTCGTCATAAATTTTTCTTCCTATCATTATTCCGTCAAACTGTTTAATAGTTTTTTTAATTGTTTGTACATCCTCTATTCCTCCGTTTAAAATTATTTCTAATTCGGGATATAGATTTTTAACTCTGAGAGCATCTAAATAACGTAATACAGGAATTCTTCTGTTTTTTTTAGGACTGATGCCGTTTAAAATAGCATTTCTTGCATGTATAAAATATTTGTTACACCCTGCTTCTTTAGTTTTATTAATTAAACTTAATAAAAGATCTATATTTTCATCATAGTCTAAACCTAACCTAGTTTTTATAGATATTGGCAATGAACAATTTTCCTTGATTTCATATATGAAATCAGCAACCATGTTTGGTGACCTCATTAAACATGCTCCAAATTCACCTTTAATTACTTTACTACTTGGACACCCAATATTTATATTTATTTCGTTATACCCTTGATCTTGAATAATTTTTGCGCATTCTCCATATTTTTTTGGTTCTGATCCTGCTAACTGTATAGTAAGGTTGTTTTCGTGAGGTTTGACGCAATAGTTCTTTCTTTCAGTAAATAAAAATGCGTCACATGTAATCATTTCAGTATAGAGGCTAATGTTTTTAGATAATATTCTTATAAAAAAGCGATAGTGCTCATCTGTTCTTCCAACCATTGGAGCTAAATATATACGATTATTATCCATGCTGAGTTATTCTATTATATAAGATAATTTATTTCTAATGATAAAATATAATTATTATGATCAATAAAGAAAATATAACTACCGTTATTCTTGCTGGTGGCAAAGCAGAAAGAATGAATGGCAAAGATAAAGGTTTGCTAAAAATAAATAATACCTTTGTTATAGAGCGGTTATATAAAATATCAGCTAAATTTACTTCTAAAGTCTATATAAATGCAAATAGAAATATTCAAAAATATCAAGATATGGGGTATACGGTCCTAGAGGATACCTTTGATGGTTTTCAAGGACCTTTAGCTGGAATCTATACAGCATTGCTTAACACTAAAACTGATTATCTACTAATACTTCCATGTGATAGCCCATTAATTAATGATGATTATTTTAAAAGAATGATATCAGGGGATGATAATTTTGAGATTAAATGTGCTCATGATGGTAAAAGAATCCAGCCTGTACATGCATTAATAAAAAACAATATTACTAAAAGTTTAGAAAAATTCCTATCAACTGGACAAAGAAAAATAGACAAATGGTATGATGATAGAAACCTAAGGTTAGTAGATTTTTCTGATAATAAAAATTTATTTATAAATATCAACAGTCCAAAAGACTTGATAGAATATGAGTCATTACTTAAAAAATAATATAAATAATTATGACAAATAAACAAAGAATAGCTTGGTGTATTACTGGCTCTGGCCATTATTTAAAAGAGTCTATAGAAATAATAAATTCTATAGAAAATGTAGACTTATTCTTGAGCCAAGCAGGTGAAGAAGTTTTAAAATGGTATGATTATGATTTAGACAAATTTAAGTCTAAAGGCATAAAAATTTTTAAAGATATAACTGCTAGCTCCGCTCCAGTAAGTTTGCTATATGAGGGAATATATAATCTTATAGTAGTTTCTCCAGCTACATCTAATACAGTGGCCCAGATGGCGTATGGTTTTTCTGACAATCTAGTTACAAATATGTTTGCTCAAGCAGGGAAGTGTAAAATTCATTCTATTATTTTTGCTTGCGATACAGAACCTACGGTAATAACACAAGCTCCGAAGAAACTAGTTACCTTATATCCTAGAAATATAGAATTAGAAAATTATGAAAAATTAAAAAAATTTGCATTTACTGATGTTGTAAATAATATTGATAGTCTTCACGAGGCTTTAAAAAAATGGACATAAAAGAACATATACTTTTTATAACAGGAAAACTTGCAGAAAAAAATCTTAAAAAAATTTTAGATTGCATAGAAGATAAAAAATTTTCTTATGAAATAAAAAATTTAAATATCAATGTAGCTGCATTACTAACCACCAAAATGATTGAAAGAAGAATTGGAGATATTTCTAATTTTGATAAAATAATTATTCCCGGTAGAGTTAAAGGAGATATTAATGCTTTATCGAAAACACTTAATATTAGCATTGAGAGAGGGCCTGAGGAATTAAAAGATCTGCCAGTCTTATTTGGAGGTAAACCTTTAAAATATGATCTTTCAAAATATGAAGTTCATATCTTTGCTGAAATAACTGATGCTTCTTTAATGTCTATTGATCAAATAATTAATTTAGCAAAATATTATACAAGTAATGGAGCAGATATTATAGATGTTGGCTGCTTACCTAATCAACCATTCCCGCACCTTGCTGAAGCTATTCAGGAATTAAAAAACCAAGACTTATATGTTAGCGTAGATTCACATGATAATGATGAGTTAATATTAGGTGGCAAATCTGGTGCGGACTATTTGTTAAGTATAAAATCAGATAATTTTTATATATTAGATGAGGTAGATTCTTATCCAGTTTTAATACCTAATAAACCTGGAGATATGGATAGTCTTTATGAATGTATTGAAAAATGTTTAAAAATGAAAAGGACCTTTATCGCAGACTCTATTCTTGACCCAATTAACCATGGTTTTACAGACTCTCTTTTGCGCTATAGTGAATTGCGTAAAAAATATCCAGATATCCATATAATGATGGGTACTGGCAATATTACAGAGCTAACCCATGCTGATACAACTGGTATGACTATGCTTCTCATGGGTATAATATCAGAATTAAAAATTAACCATATATTAACTACAGAAGTTAGCAATCATTGTAGTACTGTAATCAAAGAAAATGATTTAGCTCGAAGGATAATGCTAGCATCATCAACTAATGAAATTACACCTAAACATATACATCCAGGATTGCTTGTCACTCATGGATCAGAAGGCTTTCAGTATAATTTAGATGAAATAGAAGACTTGGCAAAAAAAATCAAAGATACTAATTACAGAATAATGATTTCAGATAACGGAATAAGTCTTTTTAATAGGGATGGTATTCATACCTACACAAATCCTTATGATTTTTTTAATCATTTAAATATCGGAAAAGATATTGGGCATGCTTTTTATTTAGGAATGGAGTTAGTTAAAGCTCAAATTGCATTTCAACTTCGTAAAAATTATGCGCAAGATGAAGAATTAGATTGGGGCTGTTTGTTTGATAAACCAGCTGAAGATAAGTTAACATTTAAAAAGTCTGGACCTACATATAAGAAAAAAAATGATACATGAAGTCATAATTATAACAATTTCTCAAGATAATTTAGTACATATGGCTCCTATGGGCATTAAAATGGATGATAAACATCTATATATTTCTCCTTTTAAACCTTCGAAAACTTTAGATAATTTGTTAAGCATGAATAAGGCAACAATAAATTTCACTGATGACACAAGAGTCTTTGCTGGAATAGTGACTGGAGAAAAAAAAGATTGGCCATTGATTAAAAATAATTCTTTTGGTATCCCTATACTTAAAAATACAAATACTCATTATGATGTGGCTGTCATAGATATAAATGATGATAAAACAAGACCAAAAATAAAATGTGCCATTATTGAAAAGAAAATACATAAACCTTTCCTTGGGTTTAATAGAGCACAATTTTCAGTTATAGAAGCAGCTGTTCTTGCTAGTAGATTAGGGATGATTTCAACGGAAAAAATTATAATGGAAATTAATTATTTAAAAATAGGTATTGATAAAACATCAGGACCAAATGAATTAGAATCCTGGAAATGGATAAATAAAAAAATAAATAGTTTTATAAGTAAGGAAAATAAAAAAAATGGTTAAATTTTTGGCAAGTATAAGCAATATTGATGAAGCACATCAAATTAAACACTGTGATATTGACATCATAGATTTAAAAAATATAGATGACGGAGCATTGGGGTATGTTGGAATTAATGCTGTATCTAATATTTCAAAAATTTTAAACAAACATATTTTAAGTGTAACAATGGGAAATGAAGAAAATCCTAATACCTTAAAATATATATATAATGTTAAACAGGTGATTAATCAAAATATTGAATTTATAAAAATTGGATTATTTGATAAAAAATTTATTAACCAACATAAAGAATTTATCAAAAAAATTAATTTTAAAAATAGCAAACCAATTTGTGTCCTTTTTGCTGATAAAACATTTGATTTTGATATATTAAAAGAAATTATGAATACAGGGTATCATGGGGTAATGATAGATACTCACTATAAAAATAATAATTCAACAACAGAGCTGCTAACGATAGAAGATATAAAGGATTTTATTCATATTGTTAGAAAAAATAAAAAATTTAGCGGTGTATCAGGATCTTTAAAATTAAAACACATTAATCTATTAAAAAAATTACACCCTAACTTTCTTGGGTTTAGAGGGGTATTATGTGACACCTCATCTAATAGAAAATTATTGAAAGCAAATTTAGTTGATAGGGTTTCAAAAGAAATTAAGAAGAATGTTTTAATAAATCAAGGAGCGGCTTAATCTTATCAAAGGTTTCTTTATATTCAGATTCTACCTCTGAATCATAAACAATGCCTCCGCCACCCCAAAAATATAAATTATTATCCTTGGCAACTATAGTTCGTATAGCTATATTCAAATCTGTTTTATTATTAAAGCTTATGTATCCAATAGATCCACAATATACGCTCCTATTACTTGGTTCTAATTCATTAATAATTTGCATCGCTCTAATTTTAGGAGCGCCTGTAATTGATCCTCCGGGAAAACAACCACGCAAAAGTTTATATATATTACTATTTTTTGCAATCACACCTTTAACGGTACTGACCAAATGATGAACGTTAGCAAATGTTTCAATTTTAAAAAGTTCTTTAACTTCTACCGTCCCAAATTCACAGTTTCTTCCAAGATCATTTCTAAGCAAATCAACTATCATTAAATTTTCTGCCTTTTCTTTATCAGAAGAAGTTAATTCCAAAATAGATTTTTTATTCACGTTAGGGTCTTTTGAAACAGGTCTAGTGCCTTTTATAGGTTTAGTTACTACAACATTATTATTAGTTAATAAAAATCTTTCTGGGGAAAAGCACATTATTGTCATAAATGGCATATTAATATAAGCAGAATAAGGAGAACTATAAGTTGGCAAAATGCTATTGAATATAGACCAACAACTACCACTATATTCAAGGGAAAATCTTTGAGAAAAGTTTATTTGATAACAATCTCCATTTTTTATATATGATTGAATTTTTTCAAATTTTGATTTGTATTCTTCAAAAGATATATTTGATTTACAAGTAGAAGTTATTTGATATTTTTCATTTTGTATTTCATTTATTTCGTTTTTTTCAAGACATGATTTTAAAAATATAATAATATCAGTTTCCAATGAATAGACTAAAGTTGTTATTTTTTCAAAATGATCAATAACTATGGACCAATCATAAATTCCATAAGCCATTAGAGGGATGTCAATATCATTGTTATTTTGCTTGATATTTTCATAATGATTTCCTAAATCATATGATAAATATCCAATCGCGCCTCCTACAAAGGGCAGGTCTGTTATATCTGATTTATATTTATCCATTAGTTTGTGTAATACTACTATTGGGTCTTCTTTTATTTCTTCTATTCCCTTTTTATTCTCTACAACAGTTTTATCTTTATAAGCATATATTTTTTCAATTGGATCAGAAGTTAAAATATCATATCTCTCATGTTGAAACATTTGGTTATTACTGCATAACAAAGTCGACCAATTTCTATCTTCTATTAAAGAAAATATTTTCTTAGAATCACAATAATATTTATAATCTATTCTTTTTTGTTTCATCATATTCATTTTTTATGAGGTGCGATAGGGCAAAAGCTGGCACAACATCGGATACATCTATTATGCCCTTTTTCTTTTTTATATCTACATAATCCATAAAATCCTGATAATCCCATTTATTTTTTTTGCTAATTATTCTAATTAATTCCCTACCAACCCCCATGCCAATTATTTTTAATCCTTTAATTTTAGGATACTTATCTTTTATATGATAATTAATAATATAATCAATTTGGCTCAAATGAATAGACATAATTTTTTTTGATAAAGATAAAATGGTATTTTCATATGGTTTAGAATAGTCAAATCCAAAAATTCTAGATAATCTTCTCATGGAATAATAATAAGTTTTTGGTCTATTATCCGAACTATTTGTATAGTTATTCTTAGACAGTATTACTGACAGAACATTATAAATATCAGCTATGGAAGCAAAATTTTCAGGGATTATATTATAAACTTTATTTCTAATTTTAATCTTATTAACAATAGCTGAAATAGGTGTTCGTAGACAACCTGTATACATCAGCTCAGATGATGTAAGTCCAGTAAAATCATTTTTTCTTTTATTAATAATTTGATTATCTTTAATTAATAAAATGTCTGTTGTTGTAGAGCCTAAATCTATGCCAATGATATTTTTATTATAATTCTTTAAGTATGTAGCGGCTGCAAGCCAATTCATAGATGCAATTAAACCAGAAGATATATTTTTATTTATCTTTATAAATTTTTCATTTTTTGAAAATACATAATTATCAGATCTTTGATTATTAAAAAATGATAATATTTTTTTAACCCCTAGGTCTCGAGTTGGAAAAATATCACACGTTTCTCCTGACATAGATATGGCATTGATTATGTTATATTTGTTTGAAAATTTTTTATGTGTTTCACTAACAAATTTCTGAATTTCCTTGGTTGTTCTCCATAGCTCGAATGATTTAATTTTGCAGTCAATAGTATTGTCATTTAATGCGCAATACTTAGTATTAGCGCCCCCAATATCCCAACCCATAAATATGTTTCTTTTTTTCATGTTTTAAATAATAACGATTTGCCGCTCATCACATTCTTTTGATATTTTGATTTAATAATTAAATCTATAATGTTGATGCCAATTGTCTCATAAATACCAATAAATGATGTTGTTAGTCTTGGGTTAATTTCTACTACAATCATTTTTCCTTTTTGGATAATAATATCTATTCCGATATATCCTCTTAGGCCAGGGAATGATTTCATAATTAGAAATATCAAAGAGTTTATTTTAGGGTGAAAGTTATGTGGCACATTAACGTGTAAATTGGTTAGCTTTACCATGTTGTCAGCATATATTTCTAATTTCTGTTTATTAACACTCAATAGATTATAGTTGTTTTTATTAAAAAATAAACACAGGCTATAATTTTCACCATTAATATATGGCTGTACTATTTTATCTAAGTCATTACTTTTTATATCACTATTTTTTTTAATTATTTTAATGTATGAGCAACCAGCCCCATGTCTATCCTTTACAATGGATCTTTTGCTGTTTAGCTTTAATCGGCTTGTTAATAATCTTGTTTTTATCGTTGGGATATTATTGTTTTTACATGCTTTATAAAATAATAATTTGTCAGAAAGTAATTTAATAGTTTTTGAGTCAGAGAGAATAAAGTTCAAATGATGGTTTTCAAGAAAACTTGCATAATGAAAGAGGTTTAAGTCAATTTCAGGTGCTATTGGCAATATATAATCATATTTTTTTAATAAGGATGTATTAAAAATTTCTTTATGAGACTTAATTTTAATAGCTTTTTTAAAATTATCATCTTTTATTCTATAATCTTGAAAATAATCATACTCAAAGTATTGTGATTTCTCACATTCTTGATATACATATGAGGTCATTAATGTTGCCTCATGGAGCAGTGTAGAAGTTAAATCTTCATTTATTAATCCACCTCCTGTAATATATTCATATATTAAAATCTTATGCATGCTATGGATATAATTCCTGTTTTAGACATATTAAATAATAAAGTAGTTAAAGCTGTTAAAGGCAATAGAGACGTTTATCAACCAATCAATAAACAATTATACAATACTACGGACCCAAGGGATATAATTTATCTTATAGTTAAAAAGTTTAAGCCTAGCATTATTTACATAGCTGACCTCAATGCAATAATAGATAATAATGTAAGTCACGAATTAATTGAGCTTATTCTAAAAAAATTTCCAAAAATACAGTTTTGGATTGACTCTGGTTTAAATAAAATAAAATTATCAAAAAATTTTAAAAATTATGTACCAGTGTTTTGTGGGGAAAAATCTATTGGTTTTGAATTATTGTCAAAAAAATATGAAGATTATATTTGCTCGTTAGATTTTAAAGATAATTTTTTAGGATCTAAACCAATTTATAAACATATAAGACATATGCCAAAAAAAATTATATTAATGGATTTAATGCAGGTTGGCTCAGATAACAAGTTTAACCTTAAAATTGCAAACAAATTTATTAAAAATGATAAGAAGGATTATTATATTGCAGGTGGAATTAAAAAAGTATTAGATATTAAAAAAGCTAAACAAATTGGAGCAAAAGGAGTGCTTGTATCCTCAATTCTTCATCAAAGCAAGCTAACAAAGATGTTTATTCAAAAAGAAAAAACCAGCCTATAATTACTAGGCTGGTTTAATCAAAAGTTTTTGCTATTAACCTTGTCCTGAGAAAGGATGTTGTTTAGCATCTGCGTTAGCAACTACTTCATCAGCTGTTGGTGAGCCTTTAACTGCTCTTTCAATAGCCTCTTTAACTGCTTTATAGTTATACTCATATATTCTGCCGTCATCAGCAGCATCCCAATGGATGAATACTCCTACGCAGATAAAACAATCATTAGCTTCGGCTGCTGGAATTGTTCCATCTTTAACACTGTCAGCTACTGCCATTGATACGGCTGCCTGCGCAGGGCCAAACATTTGCACTGCTTGTTTAGCGCCTTTAATAGTAACTTTGTTGAACATTACAGTTGCAGGTTTTACCATAAGGTTTGGTTGAGAGACTGCAAGAAGTGATGTAAAACCATCTTTGTTATTACATAATGTATTACAAAATGCATCTTCTACAGCTGAACCACGAGGCCCTATAAGTAAGTCAATGTGAGCGATCTCGTTATCGCCACCTTCAGTTACAACTAGGCTTTCACCTGTTAGTACTTTATCTATTACTGCCATTATTATCTCCTTTTATTTAATTTTAGAGGGTCTACTTTTAAACCTTAACTCTACGAGTCAAGGTGACTATCCACGCTGCTGAATATCATATAAACCATCAGGCTTGCGATCAATAAATCTGCGGTAGTCCCCGGATTAATTCCATTTTTTTTATAGTCATAGTCAAGATCTGCTATGCATTTCATAGCATTTTCTCGACTACTGTCCCTCTTTAGTATTTTTAACAAATCATAGGCTTGATTACTAGTCTTTTTTGCTATTTTCTCACCAAATTTTCTTGTTATATGAGAGTCAGGTATTTTAGCAAGAATTTCTAGAAAAATTAAAGGTAGGGAAAAATCTAGCGTTTCTCCAGTTTTTTGATATTCATCAATTTTAGGAAGAATAAAATTCAATATATCTGAAAATTTATTAGTATATTGGTAGGAAATCCTGTCATATTTTGATGCATAACTCATAATTTCATATAAATTAACATAGGGTTTTAATTTTACGTCCATTTTATTGGAAGAACCTAATCCTCCAGGGTTAACTTTTTGAATAGCTTCACAAATCAACATCGTATCTTTCTCAGCTGAGTGTAAAATTAGATGGTGTATTGAGTCTTTAAGAGGTTGATGTTTAAAATGTATAAAAGCATGTATTATTGGAGCGCATAATAATATAATCCCAAGGTTTGTGTTAACACTGGTTTCTTTTTTTGTTAAATTTATAGCATAAGAAATTCTCTCACCTAAAGAATATTCTTTCAAAAATAATGCATTACTACTATTAATTGAGCTAGTAATATAATCTTCAGCTGTTGTATCAGGATGAGCTGATTTTATTGATACATTTCCCGGTTTTATCACCTCTACATCCTTTTTACATGCGAATAAATATGATTCTTTTAAAATATTTATTTCAGCTTCTGAGGGAATAATTAATGGTTTGCTAAAATCTAACATTTAAATTTACTTTTAACGACAAAGTTTTTTTTAATATCTTTAGATTTTATAAAAATTTCTACTATTTTATCAGAAACAGTATCATTTGTGGTTGATTGAATACCTTTCCAAGCAGGTATACTATTAACCTCTATAACATAAACCAAATTATCTTTTTTTATTAAATCAACTCCACAAAAAGGCATGTCTAGTGCTTCAGCAGATTTAAATGCTGTATTTACAATCTCTTTGTCAAAAGGAATAGGAACACATTTTCCACCTTTTGAGAAATTATTTACAAAAGAATTTCCGTATCTTGCCATGCTATAAGAAAATTGTTTATTTTTATTTTTTATTATTAAAACCCTGTAATCATGATTTGGTTTTATTGATATAAATTCTTGTAGATAATATATGTTGCTAGAATTATTGATATTTTTAATATCTGAAACCTTGCTAATCTTTCTTATATTATCTCCTTGGGATCCAAAAAGTGGTTTATAAATTAATATATAGTTTTTTAAAAGTTCTTGTGTAAGTTTTATCGCTTTATTTTTTCCTCTTATAATCCAAGTTTTAGGAGTAAGTATATTATTATTTTTTAATATAATTGATGTTAATGATTTATCTACAGTTTTTTCAATATTTTCAGCTGTGTTGATTACATTAACACCTTGATTCTTAAACACCCTTAAAATATTCAGATATGTCACAATCTCTTCAAGTGAACCTCCTGGTATATAGCGAACTATAACATCGCTAACATTTACCTCGGAATTATCTTCTCTTAAAATCTTGGTATTTTTAGAATCTGTAGTTATTAGAAGTTTAGAAATATTAATCGATTCTGTAGATATATTATTTTTTGTAAGAGATTTTTTTAATTGTTGGAAATGCCAACCTTTCTTATCAGTAAGAATTAATACTTTTTTCATTTATTAAATGATTTATCAATTAAATCTAAGTTAAGAGAGCCCTCTGTATATGTTGTGCCAGTTTTAATTGTAGTTACTATAACTTTTGCTGGACTAAATAGTAATTTATCTATTTTATAAAAATCGTATTTATATTCTTTAAAAATTTCTGAAAATGGTTTTCCATAGTCTGATGACGTTGAACTTGGTAATCGTTTGGCTAATTCCATTGCTTCATCATTATCAACATCAACATATAAATGTATCAACCCTCCATATAATATTGCATCATTTGTTCTACCCATGCCTATTAAAAAATCAGGTGCTGGCGGAGGTACAGACGCTGATCCAAAACCATCAACTACTTTATCTAAAGGGAATCCTATTTCATGCAGTTTATGCATCCCTACTTCTAAAACTCTACCAACTATTTGTACGCAACCTGAAAGAGATTTTGTTGGAGTTAATATAATTGTCAGATTTTTTTCACTTACATT
>Ga0066849_10000850_pt1 | contig 12470 bp, 12 predicted proteins | sample ETNtaG_9_FD_65492 | JGI IMG/M metagenome (GOLD analysis project Ga0066849, IMG submission 65492) | Marine microbial and viral communities from oxygen minimum zone, Eastern Pacific Ocean - ETNP201406SV69 | ecosystem: Environmental > Aquatic > Marine > Oceanic | place: Pacific Ocean: Eastern... | reverse complement strand
CTCTCAAGAGCGTAAATTTGGTTGCTCGGCAGCGGTGGATTACGGCCGCTGGCTAGAATTGGAGAGAGAATCTCCCCAGTTGCTAAATCTTTGCGAACAACACCGTATCCTTGGAGCCCGAGATGGAGAATGTTCCCGACTACGGCTACACTGGCATAATCGACACCGTTGACGCCCGTTGACCCCCACGGAGTCAACCATGAATCGTTGCTGATGTTGTATCGTAGAACCCCTTTGTTTTCCGTAGCGACGTATGCTTTACCGCCGTTCAAGGCTACGTCTCCCAAAAAGGAGGTTGGGATTCCGTTGGTCGTGTCGTATCCAGTACATGTTCCCGTTGAGCGTTCAATGATCGAGAAACCACCGTTTTCTAGAGAGATAATGATGTGAGTACCATCAACATCCATGCTGAGTACATCTGAACTGATGGCCCAACAATTGGTGGATGACCATGAGGCTAGTTCGGTGCCGTTGCTAGCAAGACGGACGATGCTTGCACCCGCATATGATACGAAAAGGTCAGTACCATCGCTACTCATCGCTGAAATATCTGCTGATACTTGGCCAATCGGGGGGAGCCATACCGAATTGCCAACATCGTATCTGCTGATTGATGCAAGGCCTTGGCCTTCTCCAGCAATGTATAGGATTCCGTTAAGTTCTGTGATAAGCCCCATTTCATTGGTTGCAGGGCCACTTGAAAGGCGAATACTTCCCTCAAGTATCGGTGTTTGATTTGGAGTGAGGTGGGCCAATGTACCCAAGCCATCGCTCACGAGTAAGCCAGTTTGAGTTGGCGCTGCAGCCCCACCACTAGACCAAATCATCATCTTTTGTCCATCTCCCTGCAAGCCAAAATCAGAGAGAGAATATGTTGTTGCGAAAATTCCGTTTGTGGTATTGTAAACATGGAGTGAATCCCCGTTAAGAATGAAGAGGTTATCGTTAACTCGTGCAAGACCAGTAATGTCGTCACTATCAAGCCAGTTTGATGCAGTCCATGTTGAGAGCCAGAATCCAGCGACATAATCAAAGCGAGCAAGGCCGTTATCGGATGAGCCGAGTAGAAGTTGATTTCCAGAAACCGCCATCGTGACGATATCATCTGAATGGAGCATGTTTGCAGTATTCCATGTTGACAAAGCAGTGTTAGTAGTCATGTCATACCTCAACACTCCTGCTCCTTCAAGGGCAGTATAGAGTACACCGCTTACCTCGAGCATAGTGGTGGCGGAGTCTGGCACTATTTGGCCAGAAATCAGCTGGACGCTATCCCATCCACCCCCGTTCCATTTCGAGACACCTTCTGAGTTGGCGCCGTAGTAGTCTCCGGATGTTGTGGTTATGAAGGCGTCAAACGGCTCAGTAGGTGCTGGCATGGCCAACAACGTGCTTGAGTTGTCTAGGGAAAGGGTGTGCATTGTACCGTCTCCGGCGAATAGATGAATGGCACTATACTGAGAATCAATGGACATTGTGTGAATGCCGGAATGCTCTTCAAAACTAATCATATCAATAACGCTCGGATTTGAGTTGATGTCAAGCATGAGCAAGTTATCATTTGCAGCGACATACATGAAACCAAGGTCTGGGTGGACGGCGTAGTCGTTGATGATGGTAGGTGCGAGACGTAAGGAGACTGCAGGGTCTACTGGTGCGAGTGCCTGAATGATCATTTCAGTAATTTCCGCATCCGAAGGCAAAGTCCACCCAGCATTGGAGTTGCTGTTGGGATTCAAACGCCCTTCATACACAGCGCCACTGTCAAATTGATTGGATTGCCCCATCAAGCCAAAACCAGACCAGTCAAACAGATTGGTCCCCATGCCTTCTACCGCAAGAAGGGGTTCTTCAATGACCATTCCATCTTCTCCACTCACCCTAATCTCAAGTGTGACATTTGACAATTCTGCACCAGGCGCAAAACTCAGATTCCAATCTGCCGTGGCCTGAGCCCCCGTTGCTGGATTTGCTCCAGTAGCATCCAAAGTGACCCAGCCTGTGTCATTGCTGCCTTCTAGGGGCCACGTTACACCACTGGGTTCAGCATGAGCCGAAACCGTTGGAATGGTCAGCAATGGTGCCATTGACATGAGGACCATAAGAAGCACCATTGACAAGGCGCGGCTGGTCGCTCGGGGGTCATTTACCACCCTCCGGTTCGGATTCATGTAGCCCACCGGTCTTTCAGGGTATTTGAAAGGGGCTCCTTCTTGACCAAACAAGAATTCATCAAATCCCGCTATAATTTCGCCATTTTTTTCAGAATTCAACTTTGCATCTCTCATTTAGGCTTCAATAAACGCCTTTCACTAGCGAGGACTCACGCAACACTCAAACCATAAGTGTCTGTCGTTGGTTAAGGGGTCCTTATGGAACGAGAAGCCAAAGAGAGATTGCTTCGCAAGGAAGCGCTGGAATACCACGAGGCCGAGCCCCATGGAAAAATCAAGGTTATGCCAACAAAACCGCATGCCACTGCCCATGAATTGAGTCTTGCATATTCTCCCGGCGTTGCCTATCCTTGTTTGGAAATCGAAGAGCGACCAGAAGACGCTTACAAATATACATCAAAAGGCAATTTAGTTGCCGTCATATCAAACGGAACAGCAGTACTTGGGCTTGGTAATATCGGAGCACTTGCAAGCAAACCGGTCATGGAAGGCAAGGGCCTACTCCTCAAGACCTTTGCAGGCATCGATGTTTTTGATATTGAAGTGGATACCGAGGACCCTGAAGAATTCATCAATACCGTAGTTAACATCTCCAAAACCTTTGGAGGCATTAACCTTGAAGATATCAAAGCTCCAGAATGCTTTGAGATCGAGCGTCGTATTGCAGAAGCCACCGATGTTCCAGTAATGCACGACGACCAACACGGAACGGCAATAATTTCTGCTGCGGCCCTTCTCAATGCCGCAGAATTACAAGGTAAACCACTTGATTCGTTGAATGTAGTCGTAATTGGGGCAGGAGCTTCTGCAATTGCATGCGCGAACCATTACATCGCCATCGGAGTTAATATCGAGAACATTACCTTAGTTGACAGCCAAGGCATCGTAACGAAGAAACGACTTGATGATGGTGATTTGAATGAATATAAAGCACCCTTTGCTCATGACCGTGCCCCAGGAGAACTTGGCGATGCTTTGAGAGGAGCAGATGTGATGCTGGGGCTATCTCGAGGAGGTTTAGTTTCACAAGAGATGGTCAAAAGTATGGCCGATAAACCGATTATTTTTGCTTTAGCGAACCCCACGCCAGAAATCCTTCCCGAAGAAATATTGGCTGTTCGACAAGATGCTATTATTGCAACGGGTCGCTCAGATTATGCAAATCAAGTCAACAATGTTCTCGGTTTCCCATATATTTTCCGAGGAGCATTGGATGTCCGCGCACGAGATATCACTCAAAACATGAAAATGGCTGCAACACGAGCACTCGCTCAACTTGCAAAAGAACCCGTTCCTGATTATATTTCGGCAGCCTATGATGGCGTCGTTATGCAATATGGGCCCGAGTACATCATTCCCAAGCCGTTTGATCGCCGCGTTTTGATTTGGGAGGCTGCAGCGGTAGCCCAAGCTGCTGTGGATGAAGGAATTACTGGAGTCAAGGCAGAAGATTTTGATATCACTCGTTACAAAGAGGAACTTGAAGCCCGGTTGGGCGAATCCTATTCGGTTATGCGCCAGGTCATTAACCAAGTCAAAGGAAGGGGCAAGAGAATTGTTTTCCCTGAAGGCGATAACGAAGCGGTGCTTCGTGCGGCGGCACAATTGTCCGAACAAAGCATATGTTTCCCGATTCTACTCGGTCCAATTGACCGCATTGACCGCATGGTTAGTGAATTAGGATTGCACTTTGAGTATGAACGATACGACCCAAGGTACGATGAGCGGCGCAAAACTGTGTATGCAGATGCCTTTTTCGAGCGACGCCAACGTAAAGGCATCACTTGGCCTGACGCAGCCCGTTTGCTGAAGAGCCGGCCTTATTTTGCCAGTCAGATGGTTCAACTAGGGCATGCTGACGGATTTGTCGGTGGCGTGAGTCGTAACTACGCTGATGTTTTGCGCCCTCCACTTCAACTGATTGGGAAATCTGAAGACAGCCACTGTATCATTGGATGCTATATGATGAATATCAAGGGGAGAACTATTTTCCTTGCCGATGCCACTGTCAATGTATATCCAGATAGTAGAACACTTGCCGAAATCGCAGTTCATACCGCCAAGGTTGCTCGCCGATTTGGGGTGATTCCACGGGTTGGACTACTTTCGTTCTCAAACTTCGGCTCCACCCGTGCTCAGCGCACTGACCGCATCGAGGAGGCGGTTGAAATCGCTAGAGAATTGGACCCTTCACTGGTCATAGATGGTCCAATGCAAGGAGATACCGCCCTTAACAAAGCCATGCAAGCAGAATATCCTTTCATGGCTTTAGAGAGTCCTGCGAATGTATTGGTTCTTCCAAATCTTGCAGCAGCGAACATTGCTTACAAATTGCTAGAGGAACTCGGCGACGCAGAAATGACAGGACCCATTCTTGAAGGAATGGCCCGCCCCGTCCAACTAGTAGCTCGTCAAGACGGGGTAAGGCACATCGTCAATATGGCAACAATTTGTGCAGCGGATGCGATTCGTGGCGAATCTTACTGGGATAAATTGTCAGATAATTCATCTAATGATTGAACATCGTCATAGCGCAAAATTGGTCTTCTCGGCCGCCAAATTGCTCCAGTAAAAAATCCAGCACAAAGCCCTCCAAAGAAGAGGTTGAACCATCCATCAAAAGCGTAAGCACCCATGCCTCTTGCAATAGGTATTGCAAATGAGGGAACAATTCCCAAAATGGTTGTCCAAAGAATTTCAGAGCGGATGTTTGACCATGTATCTGTGGATAATGGAACACGTTTTGGCTGTTGAGAGCGGATAGGCGTGAGAACCAAACGAGCATAGACGCCAGGGAGAGTCCGTTGTGAAGGAACGGTTCCTTTGACAAATACTGCTGTATTGCGAGGATGGACGGCCATAAGGGCTGATTGAGAAGAAGCTGGACCTATGAGGTCGTTAGGTCGCGGGCGCCCATCCATCATAGCACCACGATTGTTTGATGTGGGCCCATCCACGAGGCGTTCGTTTCCACCCGCCGGCAAATCAAGTGAGCCATTTTGCTGTGCAAGATGCCATTCAGCTTCCGACGGAAGGCGTATTTCCCAGGCTCCAGTTTGAGATTCGCAGAACGTTTTGAATTCAGGCGTATCCATTAGCGACTGTGCAAGTTCTGCAACATCAGCCGCGGTTAATTCATCCATGGGCAGATTCGCTTTGCTAGAATTAATTGGAAGGCCAAGTATGTTGGCGACATGTTCGTGATTTAAGTAAGAATTCATGATGTAAAACGAAGGCAATCGAGCCTCGTAAGCAGGACGTTCACCCGAATAAATCCATCCACCTTTATTTGAACCAAGAATGAGGGTGCCCGAGACGACTTCAACAAAGCTGACCGATGCAATACGGACCATGTTTTCACTTCACAAGGGTGCCTTCCATTCGCTTGTACCAAGCGATTCCTGTGGCATGATCGGTGAGAAGATTGAATTGTGGAAATGGCGATATGGAACGCATGTAACCGAAAGCGGCAAAATCAACTAAATCAGGACTTGAACCGCCGAAGAAATCATTCCCTTCATGCGAGTCTGTAAATTCGGTGAGCAAATCATGCCAGAGTTGTTTTGGTTTTCTCCCATCCTTTTTGACTCGCTTTTTGGCGATGATGCCCCACATGATGGGAAAACCTGCCCAAGCATAAAGTCGCTTTGAGATAAACCCGAACTTCTCAAGTTTTGATATTCTAGTTGTTGTTTTTAGGGCAGAGCCAAGAGTCCCGTAAAGAATGGGGACGGTGGCTTTTGCCATGTGTAAATCCACCCATTCAAGCCATTGTTTTTGACGTTCTGGGTCACCTATAGCCGCCATTTTCCCGTCGTTATATGCAGCATCAATGTGTTTTAGCAGCGGTGTTGAATCAACGAAGTATTTTCCTTCTTTATCAGTGAACACGGGGACTTTCCCCCAACCATCGGCAAAGGCAACTTCTTTCTTGATTTTCATTCCATTGACTGAAATGTAATCAACATCCATGCCAAGGTGTTCAATCAGTCCACGAACCTTCCAGCAGAACGGACATGTGTAGAGTATGTGCAAGGTTGGAGTTTGAACCATGACAATGGGGAAGGCCCCCCCTTCTTCAATTATCGTTTCCAGAGTTGTTCTCAGGTTTCCATCCTGCTTTCCAAAAGTCAAGGTTATCCAGCCATGCTAACCATTCTTTGTCATTGCATGTAAGGAGCCGAAAAGCTCTGCTTTCCAAACCTTCCCGATTTTGGGAATTCAGCATGCCCTGTTCAACGGCGTCCCTCCATTCAACTTGCATTTGCCGGATTTGTCGTCGGGCTTCTTCTGGTTGGTCGAAATTCATTTCACACGCGTCTCTCAATTCACCAATCCACGTGCGAGTGTCCTTGAGGAGGGGGTCATTTGCAACGGAACGAGCCACATCTCGTTTTTTTCCGAAAGGCCACCATCCCATGAGTTAAGACCGGCGCTTTTGCTTAATTGAAGTCTTCCTTGCGCAAGGGGTTGAAGAACTCAACACTAGACGGTTATGCATGGGCCGAATTACAGTACACCTCCACGGGAAAACTAAAGACAAAGCCATGGCGACGATGTTTGAAACCTATGCCCAAAGACTTGAACAGCGCTCCATAAAGTATGTCATACACCCCAATAAACTCGTCATATCCGCCTATATTGACAAGCTGTTCCAGTTGAACGGAGAGCTCATGCTTATGGATGAAGGAGGCATTCTGGAGTCTTCAATCGCGTTTTCAAAACGAGTTGAAAATTGGAGGCTTTCATCAGAAGATATTCATCTCGCAATAGGTCCAGCGGAGGGCTGGCCAAACGATGACCGAATCGCCACATTGCAACGTATTTCATTATCTCCAATGACGTTCCCTCACGAACTGGCTTCAGTCATGCTTGTAGAGCAACTTTACCGTGCAACTGAAATTTCTCGCGGTTCGGGCTATCACAAAGCATGATAGCCAACCGTTGATTCAAGTTGTTTGAGGAGACACGATGATTATCGATGCTGCGGTTGGAAAAACCCTCGTTTTCATATCTATGGCGGTTATTTCCATTTCGCTTTTGGTAGGAAGTCGTCATCAACCATTCTCTGAAATCTCACGTCGTTTTGGTTGGTTGCTGGGATCTATCACCGCTCTTTCTATCCTTGGAGAATCCGCCCCACGCCCTATGGAATTGAATGTTTTACTGGGACTTGTTCTCGTTATGGGCTCATACGGCGTGCTTGTTGGAGTTCATCACATGGTTCGAACACGACGAGATGTGTTTATCGCTCCGATGTCGGGCTTTTTGTTTTGTATCGGGGCAGGAGGCCTAATGGTCCTAACTTGGCCAGATTTGAACCATCTAGAACAATGGGCTGGTTTTTTGGCCCTCGTTGTGCTTGGGGGAGGGCAAACCTGGATGGTATTTCGTGGCCTTCTCATCGGGCGTCTCCCTCTTGCTTGGAGTCAGGCGGGAATGGTTGCTCTTCAGCGCGGGCAATTGGAAGGGCCACAAGGAGCAATTGCATGTTTTGAGAAAGGTTGGGACGCTGATGAGGAGCATCTGAATCCCATGGCTTATATCGCGCTGGCATCAATTCATCGATTCAATGGTGATGTGGGACAGGCCGAAACATGGCAGGAATCATTTGAGGATGCAGGCGGCCAACCCTCTGTTGCTCCAGCATGGATTTTAGCATTGAACGAGGCGCTTAGGGCGATGGGTGGTTCCGAAGAAATGTTCCCAAGCCGTTTTTATGACTCGGAATAGGATATTTGTTTCCAGTTTCCCTACATAAGAGGGTCAAAGAAGCCGAGGACTTATATTCTTCAAGGTCGATTTAACAATATGGAAGAGCGTAAAGAGCCAGTAAATGATTGGCCTGTGGGAAACATACTCTGGTTTGCAGTGTTGATTTGGTTTTCATCCAGTCTTCTTTCACAAACAGCATACCTTGCAATTTACGGGCTACCTTATGATGCAACGGCCCTACTCAAGACTCTCGGGCCAGTGTATTATTTTGTAATAATCTTGGAACTTGCTATGTGGGGGGGACTCTTTGCCATGGGCGGTTACCGGTTTTACAGGTCGCGCCAACCCGCTTCATCTTCTCCAAGGGTTACCGCAGTGGGTCAATAAGTACGGAGCCTTGATTCTGGCTCAAAAACGCCTTTCTTGCATTGGAACCCTCCGATGAATCTAAAGGGCGTCAAGTAAAGGAACACCCGTGAGTATACACCAAGACGAACCGATGTTTACAGGACTTCCAATGGAATTGGATGCGCTGGAACCAGAAGAGGAATTACCCTATCCACTTCCAACTGGAGCAAAAATCCTAACCATTGATGAGGCACGAGCATCACTCAAGGAAGCCAGCAATGTTCTCATGGTATTGCAAGCAATGAGCGACGAGGCTCACGACCTTACAGACGAGTTGGAGGTTCTACTCGACCAACTCCCTATGCACCACCCACATGTTATGGAAGTAGCAGAACAATTAGGTGGTTTGGTTGGACAATGGCAGGACAATGTTTCACGGCTGGAGAAACTTGGTGCACGAATTGTGTGCATGACTCCTGGTCGTTTGGAGTGGTATGGCGTAGTAGACCGGCGCATGGCACTGTTTTCTTGGGCAATGGGCGAGGTCGATATTGAATGGTATTATCGTATGGAAGAGGGATTCCCTTCCCGTAAACCCCTCATAGAAGCGTGACGTCCCCTTGCTTGAGGCAGACCCATGGTTCGCATTACACGAGTGTATACTGGAAGGGGTGATGATGGAGAAACATCACTTGTTGATGGCTCACGCCGAATGAAGTCCGACCCACGATTTGAAACGGTTGGTATGTGCGACGAACTCAACAGCATGCTCGGTTATGTGCTCATGGAGGTGAAGAGAATGCCAAGCCATGATGATGGCGGCGACCGAACCAATGTCCAACGGGTTGAAATCGTTGTTTTAGAAGCCCTTGGGCGCATTCAGCATGAGTTGTTTGATTTGGGCGCAGAACTAGCATGCCCACCCCACAGTGTGCCAGAAAATATGACTCTTATCGGCAAAGAACAATCTGATTTACTGGTTGAAGAAATGGATGCTTGGCTTGAAGACGTAACTTCTCTAACGAGTTTCATTCTCCCCACAGGGAGTGGACCAGTAGCAACATTACATGTTGGAAGATGCGTGGCACGACGACTCGAACGCTCTATGGTTCAACTACTTGAATCGGAAGGTGACGACTCCATTCGTCCAATGGCATTGATTTACATCAATCGTCTTTCAGATTGGCTCTTTGTGATGAGTCGTTGGATTACAGCAATGTTAGGTGAAGACGAAACGCTTTGGCTCCCTCTTGGAAAACGTTCATCCGAGAAAGGCGTTGCTGAACGCGTGAACAAAATGCGTTCAAACGATGATGATTTCTCTGACCTTTGATTATTGGTTGCTATTTAGGCGATGAAACATCCGAGCCTGACGCACGACGGTTCGTGTTTCTTCATGCGTGATGGTTTCCAAGGCCTGTTCCCAGTCCAACCAAAGATAGCCACGGTGCTCATGAGACAGCGAAACAGTCATTTCTTCGGTTTCAGCAATATACCAATACACCTGCTTTTGCTTTCTTTTTCCCTTGTGACGAAATGAATATTCCGTTCGTTCTTCAAAACCTTGCAATAATTCAACATTTGAAATCCCTGTTTCTTCGCGCAGTTCACGCAACATCGTTGCATGTCGGTCATCATCATCATCTTCGACATGGCCTTTGGGGAGGTCCCAATGACCCTGAGGATATTGCAATAACAACACTGTTCCGTAGTTAACGAGAATCACACCACACGATGTCTCCATGAATCTTCTCACAGGGTTCCCGTTCATGGTCATAGCGGAAACTTTACGCCTAAAATTCATCAATGGGTCTCTCAACCGCGAACCATGGCCGTTCAATCTCTAAAGGTGCATGAAGTACCTCATTTTGAACGAATTGTTGCTGATTCCGACCTCGATGGCCTGTGCGGGGCAGCGATATTGAAGGCGTTTCGGCCCAATGCAGAAGTCATCTTTTCACATGCAGCAGCTATTCGTTCAGGTCAAATTGATGAAATGATTGACAGAGAAACGGTTCTCGTGGATTTGCCATTCCATCCGAATTGCGGCTGGTATGTTGATCATCATCTTACTAACCGACCATCGTCAAGTGAAGCCGAGGTATTCAAAACCGAAGGTGGAACGAGCCATTGGGAAGCAACGCCATCTGCTGCAAGGTTGGCCTATGATTTACTTCGGGATATAGTTGACATGAGCCATCTTTCTGAAATGATGCCCATCGTTGATGCGTTGGATTCTGGCGGGATATCAAAAGAGGCATTTCTTGAAGATGGCCCTGTAGTCCAATTTGCCCGAACTTGTACGCCCCGTGAACCTGAATATATGCAACAAGTGGTGAAATTGCTTAGTGAAGGTATGAGGCTTGAGGAACTTCTGAATCACCCCGTTGTTCAACCTCATCTATTGCGTGTTCAGCGAGAACGAAAAATAGCGGAAGAACACATCGCAACACATACAAAAATTCACGATAGATTAGCAATCTGCCGACTAGATGAAACACCTCTTCGCATCAATGGATACCTTGTTACAGCGTGGGCAGGAGATGCTGTTGATGCATGCTGTATCGTTCATGGATTTGAAGGCGGATCTATTGAAACGCCCGAACGACCTGCTCTATCGGCCAGTTTTTACGCCAATTCCTTTCTCAAAAATGGTCAAGGGCGTTTTGACCTTTCGCGCTTAGCAACAGCACTTGATCCAACGGGAGGGGGCCATGCCAATGCCTGTGGCTGCCGCATTCAACCTCCAGGTCTTGAAGCCAATCTTGAGCATTGGTTGGCCATGTGGGCAAAACGAGAAACAGTACTTGCGCTCTAGTAACTCAGAACTTTCGCATGCTTGAGATGTTTGATGCATTCTCCAGATCCAATTCCTCGAGCACTATTTCATCAGAGTCATCGGCTGTTTTGAGGCGTTTTAATGCCGCTTTGAGAACTTCAAATTCAATTTCCAAGTCCTCTAGAGCGTCCCGTGTTTGCTCAATGTGTTTTTCAACACGGCCGAGCAACTTGTTCACTTTCTTGAGTGCACGGTCCTTTGCCATGTCAATTGCTCTGGTCGTCAGGTTTTGAAGATTTGCCCAATCAAGAGCGTTGCTTATTCTTCCGAATGGGCACTTTCCGTTTCTTTTGGCGCCCCTTTCATGAATGCTGGAGCCCACCAATTCCATTTACCCATAAGCCGCATCGTTGAAGGAACCACCAAGGCCCGGACAAGTGTGGCATCAATGAGGATGGCAAGCGCAAGGCCGAGTCCAATTTGCTTGAGAATAATTACCGACGAAAGGCCAAATGCACTGAATACAACCACCATGATTGCAGCGGCGCCAGTAATGAGGCCACCAGTTTTCTGCAAGCCATTTGCTACGGCGAGGGTATTGTCTCCCGTTCTCTCCCATTCTTCGTGAATACGTGAAAGCATCAAAACTTCATAGTCCATAGATAGCCCGAAAACAATACAGAACATGATTACTGGGTTGCCTGAATCAATTGGTTGGGGTGTGAAATTCAGCAATTCAGCACCGTACCCCCACTGAAACACCCAAACAAGCATTCCAAAGGAAGCTGATATGGAGAGGATGTTCATTGCTATGGCTTTGATGGGGATGATGATGGATCTCACCTGCATGAAGATTAGTAGTGAAGTCGCGATGAGAATGAAGGCCAATGCACGAGGGAGATTGTCAGCAATCGCTTCCAAATTGTCGGCGTTATAGGCTGCAAAACCTGCGACGAGGAGTTGGTCGTTTTCCCCAGTTAATTCTTCCAGTAGGCCATCTCGTTCGCTTCGGATGTCTTCAACAGTTTCTCTTGAGTCCACATTGGTTTGAGAGCCAACGAGTTGAATGGACATCATTGTAGCATTCTCGCCGACAAATGCCTGACGTAGGCTGTTACGAATTGCTTTCTGTTCATCGGGCATGAATTCATCTGGAGTAGCCCAGAATTGAACCACTTCATTAGCGGTCATGGTTGAATCTGGCAAACCTACGCCCATTCCACCCGAGACTCGGGTGTCGTTTAGGAGGTCCGTGATGTAAGCGTGTTGAGCCCTTAGATTGACCTCCGAAAGAGGGTCGGCGCCATCGGTTTCAATGACGATGAAAATGGAGTTTGCAGCCTGTTCTGGCCACAGTTCGTCAATTAATTCCATTCCTTGGCGAGACTCGTCGTCTGGTGGGAGTGCTTTCCATGAAGATAATGAAAATTCAGCATAAGCGAAAGGAAGCCCTG
>Ga0066849_10000848_pt1 | contig 12476 bp, 7 predicted proteins | sample ETNtaG_9_FD_65492 | JGI IMG/M metagenome (GOLD analysis project Ga0066849, IMG submission 65492) | Marine microbial and viral communities from oxygen minimum zone, Eastern Pacific Ocean - ETNP201406SV69 | ecosystem: Environmental > Aquatic > Marine > Oceanic | place: Pacific Ocean: Eastern... | reverse complement strand
CTCAAATAGGCCGCTTCGGTCGCAGCGTTGCCTAACACAGGAGTGATACACATGGGATCGCAATGGGAAGACAAAAGTAAACCGCATTTGAACATCGTTTTTATTGGTCACGTAGATCATGGAAAGTCAACGACCGTAGGTCGACTTCTCCTTGATAGTGGACATATTGAAGCGCACGTAATTGAGAAGAATGAGAAGCTTGCTGCAGAGCATGGTAAGGCTGGATTCGGTCTTGCATATGTTATGGACGGGCTTAAGGAAGAGCGAGAGCGTGGAATCACGATCGATGTTGCTCACAAGGAATTCTTTACTCCTAACTGGTATTACACAATCATTGACGCTCCAGGTCACCGTGACTTCGTGAAGAACATGATTACTGGTACTAGCCAAGCAGATGCAGCAGTTCTACTCTGTGCAGCAAATGATGGTGTAAACGCTCAGACCAAGGAACACGCTTTCCTCGCTAAGGTTTTGGGAGTCAAGCAATTGATTGTTAACGTCAACAAGATGGACATCAGTGGTGTAGATTACTCAGAGGCAAAGTACAACGAAGTTTGTGGACAAGTTGATGAACTTCTAAAGATGGCAGGATTCAACCCTGCAGATGTCCCTAAGATTCCTTGTTCATCCTTCAATGGTGAGAACTTGTATGATTCTTCTGATAACATGGGATGGTGGAAGGGCACTACCTTCAATGACAAGTCAGTTAAGACTTTGTTCGAGTGTATCGATGCTGTTAAGCAGCCAGATAAGCCAGTCAATAAGCCACTACGTCTACCAATTCAGGACGTTTACAAGATTAGTGGAATCGGTACAGTACCTGTCGGTAAGATCGAGACTGGAACTCTAAATGTGGGCAAGAACGTTGTATTCAACCCGAGCCAACAGACTGCAGAGGTCAAGAGTATCGAGATGCATCATACTCAGGTTGCTAAGGCAGAGCCAGGTGATAACGTTGGATTCAACGTTCGCGGTCTTGCAGCTACAGACATTCGCCGTGGCGATGTTGCAGGTTATGCAGACAATGCACCTACTTTTGTTCGACACGACGAACAATTCACTGGACAGATTCAGTTGATGGATATTCCAAAGGCGATTGGTGCAGGGTACACTCCAGTGTTCCACGCACACACTGCTCAAGTTGCAGTTCGTTTCGTGGAACTCTTGCAGAATGCTAAGACCAAGGAAGCTAATCCAGCCTACCTCAAGTCTGGTGATGCTGCTTTAATCAAGTTCCAGCCAACCAAGCCTATGGCAATCGAAGAGATGGGTACTTTCCCAGAACTTGCTCGTTTCGCTATTCGAGATATGGGCAAGACAGTTGCTGCTGGCGTCTGCATGAAAGTCCACAAGAACTGAGATTGAGAATGGTAAAGGAGTTCGAGGCGGATTCCCATGCCAGTTATCACTACAATCAAACTTACTGGTGAGGATCATCGGGCCGTTGATGGAGTTGCTACTTTAATCAAAAAAATTAGTGACGACAAATCAGTCAAGATTCGCGGACCAATCCCACTTCCAACTCGACGTTTGGTAGTTCCTTGTCGCAAGTCACCAGATGGAGAAGGTGCTGAGACATGGGATCATTGGGAAATGCGTATTCACAAGAGACTGATTGAATTGGTCACGAATACTGCCAAGGATCACAAAGCGTTAGAAGATTTGATTCGAATCCCTATTCCCGATTCTGTAACTATTGAAATCAATCTACGTCAAGTGAATTGAATAAATTCAAATTGAAGCGGTTTCAGCGTACCCCATTTTTATCATAGCCTTTGCTAATACTTCAGGGAAAACAAAAACATCGCCTACGAGAGGTTGAACTTCATTTCCATCGAAGTCCATCACAGGTTGTTCTACATCTTTGATGAATCGTATTCTAAGACAATCCTCATCAATTTCAGATCGAATGTCTTCTTCACTTGTCCCGATTCTTGCATCTTCTTCATCCCATCCTTCATCTAGATGAAGTTCGGGAGGTGGAATTTGTTCATCTATTACTTCCTTGGGTGAATCTTCTGGTGGAATGAATTCTGTTAGAGGAGATATGCCTTGAACAGGAGCAGAGGGGATTGAGGATTCCCCAATTCCATTTTGCATTTGTTCCCAATCAATCTCTTTCTGGAATTTTTCAATTAGCCGACATGCCCCATCATAGAAAGCACGTTCAACTGGGTCATGTTGATCCCAATTGGGCTCAGAAATATCAGCAGACCCCCCTCGATTCAATAAAGTCCTCATATTTGCATGACGAACAAAGGCATTCAGTCGATGTTGTGTGATTGAACCAATTGCCCATCTAATGTTGTTTTGTCGTTTCTGTAGCAATTGAATCTTAGCGCCCCATCCTTCACGTCTAATGCATTCATCCATTTCAATTTCAATCGATTGAGTAAGTTGAGAGACCAGATTCCAAAAATCAGATGTGGGAAGTGGGACGGGAAGATCTTGTTCTGCTTGTGATCTTTGAAGAGCCATTAATCTTGATTCAATAGCTTGAATTGCCTGATCAGACAGAGAATTTGGTGCTGTGACCTCTGCTGAACCGACTGCCATCCTTTCGTATAGCCTCAGGTCGCCTCATGAACAATTCGACAGTAAATCCATAATATCGGGGAGCCGGACGATTCAAACCCACCTTTGTACTTTCAACAGTATGGGGTCTGTCGAGTCACGCCGGTCAGCAGTCACTCTCGTGGTTCTCCTAGTGGCAATGTCTGCCTCACCAATGCTCATAGGGGCAGATGAAATTCCTTGGATTGGGCCATCGACATTCTTGCTTGAGGAAGCGATTGTAGATGGTTTTGAGATCGAATCAAATGGCACTGTTAGTGATGCATGGGTCATCTTAGATTCAGATGGTTCCGATGTTTTTTCCGCACCTGGTTGGGAAGCTGATGTCCCAGGAAGAAATTTTTCAAATGGAATATTGGAAGATACATCTACCACGTTATTTCCCGGTGAACTTAGTTTAGACAATGCTGCAAATCATGGTAGGATACATGATTTTGAAGATCTCCAGTATCAATTCAATAGATGGACTCCTGGGGGAACAACTAGTGTTTGGGAGGTGTTTGACCCATCAGCTCTTTCTGGTAATGTTGTGACGATTAACACTTCTTTTGGCCAATCACAGACTGCTAGGCAGAATGGAGGGGGATTTGCACCTAGACATGCCACTGATGGATCTCTCATCGCTTTGACTCAATCTGACCAGTCGTTAGATGCAGGCATACATTCATGGATAGAGAGTCCAGTTACACCATTGCCTAATTATGTGTCTAATCTGACTTTCACGTTAGATCATTGGCTACACATTTGGACAGATTCGGATACTTCTGGAGCAGGAGCAGGAGCATGGATTGAAGCATCATTCGATGGAGGAAATACTTGGAATTGGGTTGAGCCTGAAGGAGGCTATGGAAATACAATTTCTACCTCGGCCCCAGTTCCAAATGGTGCAATAGGTTCTGGATTTCCAGCTTGGGCTAGCATTAATGCAACTGGTTGGCAACGTTCAAGTGTAAAATTCGACAATCACCCCTTAATATTGAATGCCACAAGTATTTCTGTTCGCCTCGTTATTTGGACTCCAATTACTCAATTGGTAGATCGTCCTGGATGGTTCATCGATCAAGTAGGTTTTGAGAATGAAGGGCATCCACCTGGTGCTTGGTTTCATGGGAATCTGAATGGAGAATATGCGGCCAATACCAATTCTCAATTAGTGTTAGAAGCGAATTTATCAGGAACATCAGGTGCGTTAGTTTTCCAATATGCAGCAGATTTCGATATGGAGGGAGACATATACGACAATTGGCATGTTGAATTGAGTCATGATGGGAATAATTGGACATCAATTACCCCAACATTAGGACTTCCTGGGCATGGAGTGTATGTGAATGGGACCACTATTATTGACGATTCTAATGGCTGGGAATCATTACAACATTCAATTCCTAATGGTTTTAATTCATCGATATTAATTCGTTTTAGATTTGAATCAGATCCTACAGGTGGAACTGGTTTTGGAGGGTTGACAATCGACCCTCCAGAAGGCCTCGCATTGGATGATGTACGTATAGTTGAGATTGTCCTTGGGAATGAAACAGAGGTAGCCCGTTGGAATTTCAATGATTCCAGTACAGCAAATCATTCGAGAGTAGGAAATAGCTCAGTGGATCAATGGCAATTCCTACCAAATGCTGGAGTGAATGGGCCATGGGAGAATTTTGAATCATTTGAAGACTCAATTCTAGTTCCGTTGGGATGGGATATCGACACACCTAATGGATATGGGTGGGAATTTGGTGAATTGAATTCAACCGGCCCTGATCCTACTAGTTTTCCGGGTGGAGTGAAGGGGGCAGGTGTACAACTTAATTCACCATATAGGCAAAATTCGTTAACTCATCTCTATTCTCCATCAATTCCAATTCCTCTTGGAAGTCGAGCAACTCTTCAATTCGATCATTTCATTTGTGCAGAATCTGGTTGGGATGGTGGCGCACTTTATGTTTCCACAGATCAAGGACATACATGGTCTCATTTCGGTTCCCATATTCCTGATTGGTATGATTCCATGCAATACAACAATTCTCTGAGCCCCTTCTCTAGTCAAATGGCATGGGATGGTTCAAGACAGAAAGGTGGAGGTTGTGGAGTCAATACATCGTTTGTCCAGAAGTCAGCTGATATGAGTAATTTTGCTGGAAGGAATATATTGCTTAGATTCACCTTTTTCTCAGACACTTATTTTGAATCGAGCGGGTGGTATATTGACAATGTAGGAATTGCCATTGATGTTTTTGAAGAGATCGGAAATTGGACATCTCCTCTCATTTCATCTGATGCGTTAGGGTGGGGTTCTGTCGATATTGATGGAAAAGTACCTGATGGGACTTCTGTTTTGGCTAGTGTCTTAGATTCACAGGGAAGTTTAGTTACTGGATACATTGATCGAAGATTACCAATGCATCTAGCAGATCTTTACGGACAATCTTCAATCAATCCAGATAATGGTATATATTTGCGATTACAACTTAGTTCTTCAGAAGAACATCGGACTCCTAGGATTAGTGAAGTTTCGATTAATAGCACACGTTTTCTCAGTGGTTTCGCAGTGAATTCAACAGGATGGGAATTAGACTCATCGCTTGAAGTACAACATACTGAGGGACGAATTGTAAATCCTACTTTACTGACAAAGAGAGCAGAAGGCCCCTCAATTATTTCAGAAAGAAGAGTAGAAGGAATTCAACTTGAAACAATCTCTGCAGGTGTGATGATCCAAGTAATTGCAGATGGACAACAAGTTCATTCAGCGATGATAAACAATGGAACGGTTTCGTTCTTCAAACCAGCTACTATTGTTAGTTTCATTCTTGATTTCCAGCCGGGCGCCCAATTAGAACATCTATCCATTCATCCTATTCTTTCCACACCATCATTCGGCCCTTCTGTTGATGTGTTAAATGATGGGATAATTGACTGGTCATGGATGAATTCACTTGACGGAGAACCAATGGCATTCGGCCTATTACAAGGTCCAATCCTCGAATCAAATTCTTCATTTTTGAATGGTTCAATCGATTTTTCATTACCTGAGGAGGCAGATTGGAGAACTGCCACATTGGTCATTCGACCCAATTCAGGAACCAATGTAACCTATACAGTTAGAGTTGGTTCTTCGATTCAAAATCGGGTACTTTCATCTGGTGATATTTCGGTTGTAAGATTTGATGGGTCTGTACTTCGCGCTGCTCAATCTCCATCCCTCACTTCGATTTCCATGGGGCCAAACTATAGCATGCAGATGAGGGATTTAGAAATTGAAGTCAATTCCAGTCATGATGTTTCTACATCAATTTCTCTTCTTTCAGTTGATTATCATTTAGAAGTTAATTTGTCTGATTTAGGACCCATCATTGAATCATATCGAATGAATTTCATTGAATCAACATCAGGTTCCATCAATCCACTTCTTCGAATCCCAGTACATTTGAGTCAAGGCATAGGGGGTGGTTTGATTTTTGATGGGAAGGTGATTCAAAATCCATTGATAACAGATCAAATATTATCTCATCCTACTACATTTGTTCCAGGAATCACCTCTGAGATTGTTACTGAGCATGAACACCTTTTCGATTCTGCTTTGATTGAGAAGGTCAATCTTCATTTTGAAGTAGATGGTATCGAATCGAATCCAAGTTTCCAATTGGATGTTTCTGGAACGCAACCAATCATCATTAACGAATCAGATGGCCCATTTTCACTATCAACGCCAAGCATGATTATTGATGAAAAATCAGTCAGAATCACTTGGCCAATTAATATTGATTGGTCCATCAATGATGTTGACGAAGTCACTTTACTCACCACAGCAATTGATCATCTCAACCGTTCATGGGGGCCGGCAGAAGGTGTCGTAGGTGATGGTGGATTAGTGGGGATCGAAAATGACATGGAGATTGTTGACTTTACGGTTATAGATGGACTTGGAAGAGATTTAATTGATTCAAGACTGTATGGCTATCCTCTTCATCTTCATCCTGAAATGAATATTTCAGCATCAGGTTTGGTTCGATTTGAAGGAATAGTAGGTCCTATCCCATCTGATTCTGCAGTTGTTGGAATTGACATAACTAATGGAGTACAAACCTGGTCTTATCTGGCTGATGAGGTTGCTGCTGATGGAACATGGACATCCACCATGGCATTACCAGATGCGGTGAACAATTCGCCCTCAACAGTCTGGGAGATACGCCCTCGTTTGATTCGAATTGGGCCAGTGGATGAGATTCGTATTGGTGCATCTGATTCATCAATCATTTCTACCCCTGGATTGTATCGACTAGACTTAGATGCCCCCATTGTGGGCCGCCTTCTTGCAGATATAAGTGGAATACAAAGACCTCTTGATCAGGACATCTGGTCTCTTTCAAGGCCCTTGATAATGTCACTGGAGATAGTCGAGACTGAATCATTGTCGAGAGAACTCATTTTGATGACCTGGATTGAATCGATTGATGATCTAAATTTTGATGGAGTAGCACAACCTAGTGAATACAATTCAAAATTAGTTCTTCTTCCGTCTAATGCTCATGATATTGGAATCATTAATCTTGGATTATTGGATCTTTCACAAGGGATGGATGGAGCCTTAGTCTCTGTTTATGTTTCAGGTTCTGATGCTTCAGGAAGAATGTATTTGGATGGTGGCCAAGGGGGGATGCATGCAGATCTTGCAACCTTCAGATTAGCTCAGGAAAGGCCAACTCAAATAGATAGAAATTCAGTATCGATGGATACTATCGATGGTACTCTTCTTCATGCCGTTAGTCATTCATTGAGTTTCCCAATAGAAGATCTCAATGGATACACATCAATTGACGAAATACACCTTTGGATTTCGGGGTATGGTAATGAATCTGGACATTTGATTCATCGCCCATTATTGGGTGATTTAGTTGCTGTCGAAGGAAGTGTGATGGTACCATTAGGTGCAGATTTTATCGCGACTGATGATACTGGAAATTATGGGCTTGCAATATTCACATTTGCTACTGGAGAAAATGCTCCCTTTGATTGGACATTAAATCCGTTAATTCCAGCTATTACAGTGGTAGAAGATGAGGCATTGTTAGACCTTGATTTGTTTACATTAGCTGATTTAGAATGGATTTTGGATGCTTCTACTTCTTGGTCGGTATTGGAAATGGAAGATTTGACGGCTCCATTTGGTAGATATTACGATGGAATGATGTATGCTGCAGATGGCGATGCCATCTTATGCCGCTTACAAATGATTCATTCATCTAATGGTCAACCGCTTTCAGTTCCACCAGTAGGAAGGAATGTTGTCGTAGACCCTCATTTTGAAGAAGTAATGGAAACCACTCCTGGTGTTTTAGTCAATGGAACCATTGACTCAGAGGGTGTTGTTGAGTTCATTGTAGTTTTACCTCAGACAGAGAGGGATGCTCAAGGAACTCTTCGTGGAGCATTAATGGGAGCAGGGGCCATTCCTTGGGGTGGATTCGATGTTGATGTAGTCGTTGATAGAACAGCCCCTCGTTTAGAATTTTTACAGACAAGTCTTGCCGCTATCCAAACAAATCGCCTCGATTCCCAACAAGTTTCTTTTTCGATTTTAGATTTAGGTGGTGTGGCAGAAGAAGAGGTCCAAATGCATTGGGCATTCCGTCGATTTGGAGTAGACATTCCAGGTACTGATGGCACCCAATCAATTGGCCCTCCGATGCCACAAGGTGTGACTTTTGGAGTTTCTAATAATGTAGATATTTCAACTGTTGAATCTAGTGAATTGAAGGATGGAGATCAACTAGTTGTCTGGTTCACATTCACAGATCTTTCAGGTAATCCAGTTGAAGGAATCGGTTCACAATCGGATCCTCGAGCACCTCTTCTGCGAGTTGTATGGTTTGACCCGACAGTTGAACCAATCTCAATAGAACCCCAACCAGCAAATTTGAATGGATTAGTTAGAATTGATCTTTGGGTTCGTGATGACGGCAATCAAGGAGGAGATCTGAATGTTAGCCTACTTGGATGGGTGAGCGATTCTTCTGGGCAACGATGGGTTGAATTCAACCGAACAAATGTTGAACTACTTCCTGGAGGTTCAATGGAAGTTAGTTTTGAGATAGAAGCATGGCAAGTAGGTCAGATGTTATTGATTGCAGTAATGGATGGTGATGTTGAAAATGGAACAACACTTCCTCCTATCCAAGTGATTGATCCATTGGCAGACAGATCTCTTTTGGACGCAGCATTAAGTGGGGATTTGACTGTAATTGGACTATTGATAGTTGTCTTTAGTGGTCTTGGATTTATGATTGGTCTTTTTGTGGTGCAAAGGAATACAGAAGCGATATCCTGGGAAGATGAAGATGACATTCCCCTACCTGAGGATTCCCCTCCACCTAGACCTAAAAGCCATTGGCCTACGCCCCCAAATCGTTTTCCAGATGAACAAGAATGAATTCGTAAACCTCAAGCGCGAAGTCCTGTAGGAACGGCTGAGCAGGGATACCCTAGCGGTCAAAGGGGGCGGGCTCAAGATCCGCTGCAGAATGCTTCGCAGGTTCGAATCCTGCTCCCTGCACCAATCCCTATTGGAGAATTATCATAACACTCCTCCCTTACTTGCCCCCAATGGAATCTAATGGAGAGGCCATCACCCTCAATCCTAGAAGATGGCAAATTCTTGGCGTGATGAGTCTTAGCCTAGTCATTGTGATGTTGAATAATGTCACTTTGAATGTTGCATTACCCGAACTTTCAGCAGATTTACAATCTGAGAACAATGATCTCCAATGGATTGTAGATGCATATGTATTGGTTTTTGGAGGCACCCTGTTATTGATGGGGGCCCTTGGTGATCGTTTTGGGAGGAAGCGTGCATTACAGATTGGCCTAATCCTAGTTGCTTGTACTGCTGGATGGACTGGAAAATATGCATCTACCACTGAGGAAGTCATAGGTGCGAGAGCACTGATGGGACTTGGGGCTGCATTAGTAATGCCTGCAACCCTTTCGATTGTAATTGTTAGTTTCCCTGCTGAAGAACGAGGTAAAGCAATTGGTATTTGGGCAGCAATGGCAGGAATTGGAGCTCCGCTTGGTCTACTAGTTGGTGGTTGGGCAGTACAGGAATATAATTGGCAAATGGTCTTCTGGATAAATGTCCCAGTCATAGCTATAGCATTGGTAGCAGGTTTCTTCATAGTTCCAGAATCAAGAGATGAGAGAAAGCATCCCCTCGATTTAATCGGTGCCTTCCTATCCATAGGTGCTTTGACCACTTTACTTTATTCAATTATTGAAGCTCCTGTTGTAGGATGGACAAGTATCGAAACTTTAGGAATGGGGGCCGCATCAATAGTTCTTCTAATTGCATTTGTGTTAAGACAGAATAGAACTGAATATCCTCTTCTTCCCATGGAATTCTTCAGAAATAGGAGTTTTTCAGTAGGTCTTGTATCTTTGAGTCTTGCTTTTTTTGTGATGTTTTCGTTTATGTTTACTCAAATGCTTCATTTTCAATTGGTACGAGGGCATGAAGCCTTAGCTGCAGCAATCCGCTTCTTGCCATTGCCTCTGGGACTAATGCCAGCAGCAGCAAATAGCGATCGTCTTGTTCGTCGTTTTGGTAGGAATCGAGTTGTTGGATTTGGCCTCAGTTTAGTCACTATTGCAATGATCATTTTCACTACGGTCGAAGTTGATACTGAATATTACCGTTTAGCCCTTATTTTCTTCCTGATGGGCATGGGCATGGGCCTTACTATGGCTCCTGCTACTGAAATGGTCATGCAATCTATTCCATCAGACAAAGCAGGAGTAGGTAGCGCTACTAATGATGCCAGTAGAGAAATTGGTGGAGCATTGGGGATTGCTATTGGAGGTAGCCTGTTGAACGAATATTACCAGCGCTCATTCACACTTCCTGAAGGATTGGATGCATCGATGTTTCCAGTAGATCCAAGCACATCATTTCCAGCAGCAGTTAATATTGGAAAATCAATTGGAGGCCCTCTTGGACAGGAATTATTGAATGTGGCAAATTCTGCATTTGTAGATGGAATGACTACGTCTGCAATTTCATTTGCAATAATTGCAGGATCTGCTGCAATATTCACTTTATTCATGATGCCACCAGAGGCAATAGGCTCCTCAGATTCAGAAGAATAACTCGTTCAATGATGATGTCCACCAGGACCATGTACATGTCCGTGCGCGATTTCATCCGGGGTTGCTTCTCTGATTTCGATTATTTCTACATTAAATGTCAGAGTTTTTCCAGCCATCTGATGATTGAAGTCGATGGTAATTTCATCACCATTGATTTCTGAAATAGTAAACGGAATCGGTCCTTGATCAGTTTGAGCTGCCATCATCATTCCAGGCATTATTTCCATGTCTTCAGGGAATTGATCTCTAGAGACTTGTTGAATTGCATCATCATCACGCTCCCCATATGCTCTTTCTGGAGGAAGAGTGAATTCTCGTGTATCTCCGGCTGTTGCACCCATTAATTCCTCTTCGAATCCAGGAATCATATTACGGTGACCTACAAGAAATGTCATTGGTTCACCACCTCTACTACTATCGAATTCTTCACCATCAGGCAATGTTCCTGTGTAGTGGACTGTAGCTACTGCATCGTTCTCAATTACGCTCATGTCCTGCCGCGAACATTCTTCCTTATTGAATCGGAAGGGTAGAATTCATTCTCTAATGCTTAGATTATCGTCACGCCATCATCGTCGGCCGAATCTAATTCTTCAATCAATCTTGTAACAATTAATTCGAATGCATCTGCTGTTGGACCATTTGGTTCTGAAACAATACGATGAACACCATCGTCTCCTCCTCTAACTACACCTGGATCGAAGGGAAGTGAGCCAAGGAAAGGTACATCCATTTCTTTAGCAGATTCTTCTCCACCTCCACTCTTGAATAGATCTAGAATGACGTTCCAATCGCCGTTGTCATTTGTTTCTACAGCGATTTTCTGTCCTGAAGGACCAGCAATCTCAATTGTTGCATTAGAAATTGGTGTACCATTAGAATTAGCAGAACCGTGTACAGAATATCCCCTCATATTTTCGACTACTCCAAGTACTGGAAGATTCATTGTTTTAGCGAAATTTATACTCTTCCTTGAATCAAGTAATGCAACCTCTTGTGGAGTTGTAACAATTACTACTCCATCCATGTTTGGAATAGATTGCGAAACAGTCAACGGTTCATCACTAGTTCCTGGTGGAAAATCTATGATTAAATGATCAAGTTCCCCCCATGCCACATCTCCTATGAATTGTTGAATTGCTCCCAATTTGATTGGCCCGCGCCAGATTACAGGTTTGTCTGGGTCTTCTATCAAGAAAGCCATCGAGATTACTTTGACTCCATGTGGCCCAATTGCAGGATGAATTTGCCCCTCCTCAACATGGAGTTGGGTGCCTTCTAATCCGAGCATCTTTGGTAAGTTTGGACCTGTAATATCAATATCAAGGAGTCCAACCTTTTGTCCCATTCTAGCAAGTGATAGTGCAAGTCCTGTTGCTACAGTAGATTTGCCAACCCCTCCCTTTCCAGACAATACCATAATTTTGTGGCGAACATCTTCTGCAAGCCTAGTCATACGCATTTTCCTACGCATTTGTTGGTATGCTTGTTCCATCTGTGCCTTTTGCTCATTATTTGTATCAGGCGCCTTTTCTTCATCGCCCCCAGGCGAATGTGTAGACACAGGAGATTCTGCCATGTATGTACCAGAGTATGGCCATATTTCAATGTAAATGATAGACAAATCAATTTTTAATTGAATCAATTAATATTGGGTGAATAAAATATTCCATCATGAACTTACTTTTTGTTTGCGTGGGTAATTCGTGTCGAAGTCAAATGGCAGAGGGAATTGCTAGAAGTCTAGGATACAATGCCTC
>Ga0066849_10000847_pt1 | contig 12477 bp, 17 predicted proteins | sample ETNtaG_9_FD_65492 | JGI IMG/M metagenome (GOLD analysis project Ga0066849, IMG submission 65492) | Marine microbial and viral communities from oxygen minimum zone, Eastern Pacific Ocean - ETNP201406SV69 | ecosystem: Environmental > Aquatic > Marine > Oceanic | place: Pacific Ocean: Eastern... | reverse complement strand
CCCTTTTCACAAGAAACTAGAAAAAGACAAAACAAAGTTAATGGTAATTTAAATTTCATGTTTTATAGTATTGCAAAAGGAAACTATTATGCATCAAAAATATCTTCTAATCTTGTTTTACTCAGCCACAGGAGCTGTAAGGAATTTGGCTCATGCTATCGCTGATGGTGCAGAGAAAAAGGGTCTTGAGGTTAAAATAAGAACAGTGTCCAAAGTCTCCTCAGTAGCTGAAGCAGCGGAACCAAATATGCCAAATGAGGGTGAGATTTACTGCACCAAAGAGGATCTTGTTAATTGTTCTGGATTGGCTCTTGGTTCACCAACTAGATTTGGCTCCATGGCAGCCCCACTTAAATATTTCTTAGATTCGACTGGGGATGTATGGTCAAACCATGAATTAGAAAATAAGTTTGGCTGTGTTTTTACCTCAACAGGATCTCAACATGGCGGTCAAGAAATTACATTGTTTAATCTTATGACGTACATGCTCCATCAAGGCATGATCTTTGTTGGTTCACCCTATTCCATCCCTGGGCTTAACAATACTAAAAGTGGTGGCACTCCATATGGGCCCTCTCATGTAGCCAATACAAATAAATCGGGGGACTTAACCCCAGATGAAAAAGAAATTGCCGTTGCGACCGGAACTCGAATGGCTGAGCTAATACTTAAATTAAAATGAATCTTAGAAAAAGCTTCCTCATATTAATCAGCACTCTTCTGATAACTCATTTATTGCAGGGACTATTAATAGGGACTCCTTTGATAGGTATATTTATCTGGTCACTACCTCTAACAATCTTTGGGTATCAAGCTCATAGAAGCCCCTCAGCAAAACTGTATCAAATCTTTGGATTTATTATTTTGATCTACTTTATGAGTGCATGTCTTATTGTTTTTGGCCTGCCGGATGCCAGCTTTTTAAGCTGGTTAGAGTTAATTGAAATAGTTGCCCTGTTTTTGATAGCTGTCAATGCGGCACGCGAACAATTACGTGTAAAGTAAACTTGACAGTCAAATAAACTTTACATATCATAAAAAAATAACGTTTGCATTATGGTTAATTCTCTCCATAACAGTTTAAAGATTAACTCCCGCATGGTTTAAAAAATGCAAACGTTATGTGTTTAACTTGAATATTATAGATAAATAAAAAATGGCAAAAATTGTACACAAAGGCATGTGGATTGATATTAAATCCTTAAATGCTAAAGACAAAAAAAACTTTTTAACTTCGTTGGCATTTGGTTTTATAGCCTCTATTTTTTGGGGAATGCACTTATCACACATTGGTTTTCTAGGAAATGAGCCTGTCACTGACTCATGGATTTCAGAGACTGGACTGCTTTTTATTAGGATCTTGATGATTACATTCTTTTTAATTGGATCTTATTTTTATAAGAAGTTCTATAGCGCTCAGGATGATTTTTACAAAAGCTATCACAATTTTACATTTGCAGGTGGCGCTTATGGTTTTTTAGTTATTGGTTCAATATTAACTGTATTGGCACCTTATTTTGATTATCAGCCGACATTTTATGAATTCTTTATCGCTTTCGGCATCGGGTCTGGATTTGGTGGATATTACTTCTATAAAAAGTATATTGCATGAACAGCTGAATGAAAAATAATCTTAAAGAGCTGCGACAAAAAGAAAATATAAGCCAAGATGATCTGGCTTCAATTCTTAAAGTAAGCAGGCAAACTATTAATTCAATTGAAACAGGCAAATTTGATCCATCATTAAAATTAGTAATGAAGATGACCAAACACTTTAACGTTCCCTTGCAACAAATATTTATTTACGAGGAAGAAAAATGATAACCTTAGTCTTGCTAATCATAGCTGGTGTAACTATAGCAATTTGCGGAACTTCAATAATTGCTAAAATATTTGCATTATTTTTTGCCCTCATAGCTTTTATTTTTTCAATGGCTATAGTGCTATTAACTTTTGCTTTTGTTTTAATCATGATTTTTGCAGCATTGATTGGAGCTATTGTTTCAACCCTTTTTAGTTTTTTAATTTTTTAATTTTGGAGATAGCTTATGAATGCACTTAAATCTATTTTTGCTTGGCTAGGTCGTTTTTTAGAAAAGGCCAGAACTGTAATGCTGAACCTTGGTACAGCATTTGTATTAATCTTTTTTACAGTTTTAATTATTGGGGCCTTTACTTCTTCTGGTCCTGGAATTAAAGATCCTAGCGGCAGAGTTCTTTTCATTAATCCAGAGGGAACTTTGGTTGATCAAGAGGTCTTTAACTCTGATTTTCTTGCCAGTCTTACGGCAGAAGCACCTGATCAGATTCAAACAAGAGATCTCATAGAGTTAATAAGAACAGCTGCTGAAGATGAGGATATCCCTGCTGTGTTTATTGATTTTTCTTCAACAGGCTTTGCGGGACCTACCACTTTAATTAATATTGCGAAAGAACTCAAAGCGCTTCGTGAGTCTGGTAAAAGAGTGATTGCCATGAATGATCGGCTAACTACAACTTCTTATCTAATGGCTTCTCAAGCTTCTGAGATATGGGTTCATCCTGTTGGCAGTATCAGCGTTCAAGGTCTTGGTGGGATGCGACCTTACCAAAAAGAGCTATATGAAAATCTAAAAATCAATTTTCATAATTATTCTCAAGGTGATTTTAAATCTGCAGTTGAAGGCAACACAAGAACAGATATGTCAGAAAATGATAGATTGCAACGTGAAGCCTTGCTCAACCCTATTTGGGATGAAATGAAATTATTGATGGCTGAAGGAAGAGGAATTGAATCAGCTGATATCCAATCTTTTGCAGATAACTACGTTGGATTTCTTGGAGAAGCAGCAATGGGAAATATTGCCTATGCCCAAGCTAATAATATCATCGATGGCACCAAGTCATTTCCTGAATTTCGTCAATATATGATTGAAGAATTTGGCTTAGATGAAGAAGCTGAAACTGAAACCTATAAGACCATTTCATATGATGAGTATGCAAAGCAAATTGAGGATGATTCCTCTGACAGCGACAATCAAATTGCTGTAATCACTGTCGAAGGGGCAATCATGGAAGGGGATATTTCCCAGGGCGTTGCTGGCGCTAATGGTGTAGTAAAGCAAATTAGATCTGCTCATGAAGATGAAAATACAAAAGCCATTGTATTTAGAGTCAATAGCCCTGGTGGATCTATTATTGCTAGTGAAATGATGCGCGATGAGTTATTTGCAGCCAAAAGAAAAGGTATTGATGTGGTTGTATCCATGGGCGATTATGCTGCATCTGGTGGAGTGTATATTTCTACTCCGGCTGATTACATATTTGCTGAACCTACAACGATTACTGGCTCTATAGGTGTAGCAATTGCCTTGCCAACATTGGAAAATGCAATGGACTATATTGGAGTTAATTTTGATGGCGTGGTCACCACTAAGCATGGTGGCTGGGATCCGACTCAAGCTATTGATGAGGACCTGGATAAAATATTTGCTGCTTGGGGTGCAGATGCATACGATAGATTTGTAAACTTTGTTGCAGAGTCAAGATCTCAATCTTATGAGGATATTAAGAAAATTGCCGGCGGTAGAGTCTGGATTGCAACAAGTGCAAAAGAGATAGGCTTGGTAGATGAGATTGGCGGCATTGATGATGCAATTGCCTATGCTGTCAACATGGCAGAATTAGAAGATTATCAAGTTGAGTATTATGGTCAGGAACTCTCACCAGAAGAGCTAATCATCAAAGAATTGCTTGAAAATTTTGATGTTTCTCTAGGGGAGCCTAAAGTTTTATCAGCGCTTAATGGTCTTGCAGATTTCTATGAAACATTAACAAGCATCCAACAACCCAAGGCACTATTAACCTGCGAAGATTGTTTGATTAATATTGACTAAGAGATGAAGTGAAGCAGGGCTCGGCGTTGCTAGATGATGTAAGAATAATAGAAATCATTTAAGAGCCTTTGTTCTGCGAGGATTAAAGATTTAGTGTTTCTTTGATTAGGGGGATAGTGATCTTTCTTTTTAACGAGGCCGCTTGTTTATCAAGAGCAATAATATTCTCAACAAGGAGAGAAAATCTTCGGGTTTGGTGTTTCAAAAGAAACTCTAGTTCTGCTTTTTCTATGTTGATGTCTAGTTGTTGAGCTACAAAATCAATTGCTTGATTAAAAAACTCATCCTCTACAGCATACAAGTTTATGAACTCCATACGCTTGATTCTAGATAATAGGTCAGGAAGTTTTATATTTTCTTCCAAAGGTTGAGTACTGCCAAAGGAAACTATTAAGCTACAGTCAGATTGCTGACATTCATTAATGAGGTTAAACAGGGCTGTTTCCCATTCCTTATTTGCAAGAAGAATTTGCAGATCGTCTATGCAGACTGCATTCAAAGAAGCTAGATTTTGAAATATTTCAACGCCCATTTTAATGGCCTTATTCATGGGTATAAAGGCAAACTGCTTTCCAGCTGAGCTTAGCTCATTGCAAATAGCTTGCATGAAGAATGACTTTCCAGAGCCCTTCTCCCCCTGAATTATTAATTCGTGGGAATCCTTGCTATTGACTATCTCAGTAAGCCTTGTCATCAGATTAAGATTCTTTGGAGGGCAAAAAAAACTTTTAAAAGATGCCTTTTGGTTAATCTGAAATGGAAAAATAAGTTGAGTAGGATTATTCACGATGCAATTTAGCTGTTAATTTAAACCAATTCATGCCATATAAAAATAAACTAATTAAGGTGATCAAAGCCACCACAATATCTACCAATAAGTTGGTCAGATTTAGGCCAAAGATAATATCAACAAAAACCCCCGCTAGATAACCAATATGTACAAAAGTTGTTATTTTCCCAAATATATTTGGATTTGGCGCTGCAGTTTCATATACGGTCATATGAAATGCTGCTCCCATGATAATAATAAAATCTCTAAGCACAAAAACTGTCAGAACAAAAATTGGAATATACGAATTCATCCACAAAATAAAAACAGTTCCAATCAGCAAGACTTTATCAGCTATCGGGTCAAGAATCTTACCAAGATCAGTTTGCCAATTCATAACTCTAGCTAAATAGCCATCCAAACCATCGGTTGCTGCAGCAAAAATGAAAACATACAAAGCAAAAAGATAATTTTCTTCAGAAATAAAACTAAGCAAGGGGTACATCAAATAAATTCTGATGATAGAAAGTAGATTAGGTATAAAAATAAAATATTTACTCATCGCTATTTTAAATACTCTAGTTTTAGTTGGCTGGTATCTGCATTATATTCTTTAATTAAAAATTTAGTGCTGCCTTTTAGTTCATTTATTAATGAATCTTTTGTCTGAAATAATTGAGTTTTATAATTAATTTTTGTTGGCTCAAATGAATGAAAAGTCCTAGATTTAATAGCAAAAATTTTATCTAACTCAGATTCAACTGATTGAAAGTCGTCAAAACTGCTTAAACCATGAATTGAGACCATCGCCCTATCCCCTAAAACTCCAGGCTCTAGTGGCTGCACTTTAAGCAGATCATCCAAGAAATTATGAAGGTTAGTTTGAAAAAATTCTATCAATTGCTTTTCTTGTAGTGGAGAAATAGATTCCAAGTCACCATTAACTGACCATTGATTGATTCCAACTCTTACGAGCTCAATAGCTAAAAATGCATCATTATAAAATTTCTCTTGAATATAATTTACTGGCGAAAAAAGTATGTTGGCTTGATTGAGTAAATTGTTATCCTCTAGATCAAATTCTGGTAGCTCAAGGTATGCTCCTCTTTCCAAAGAAATATCTTTAAGCATTTGTTTTATTTTTAGTGACAGCAGATCGCCTGAGGTGCTACTTCCTAGAAAAACTGGTGCTGACTCACCATTATCAAGCTTAAATAAGATTAGTATTACTGGGCGATTAAAGCCTATTAACGGTATACCTATTTTGCGCAATTCAGGTATTAGGACTTCATCATTAAATTTAACATTTAAAAACTCCTGCTCTCCAATGAGTTTTGTTGAATATGCAGAAACAAAATCAACCTTCTTTAACTGAGCATTGCCAATTCTCCATAGGAATTTTTTACTTCTAGAGCCTGATAATTTTTGGATTAATAGGTTAAATGCTTTATTTAATCCGTCATTAGTATTGGTATACTGATCCACAGGAATCATAACTTCAAATAATCCTGGTAACTCTTTGCTGAAAGCATAGTTAGCCAATATTAAATTTAGCAGAAGTAAGATTTTAATTTTTTGAATCATATTTTTTATTGTAAATGACTACCAAAACAAAACCTACAGATCCTTATGCTAAGGCGGGTGTAAATATTGAAAAAGGTAATGAGTTGGTTGAATCTATTAAAGCGAGTGTTAATGCAACTCATGATCGAAGAGTTTTAGGTGGAATAGGAGGTTTTGCTGGGCTTTTTCAACTTGGATCTAAATACAAAGATCCTATTTTGGTAGGTTGCACTGATGGAGTTGGAACCAAAGTAGCTCTCAGTCAAGTTCATAATAAAATACATCTAATTGGTCAAGACCTAGTTGCTATGTGCGTCAATGATATGGTTACTTGTGGTGCTGAGCCATTATTTTTCTTAGATTACTTTGCAGCCTCAAAACTTGAACCTAAATCAACAGCAAAGATTGTAAAAGGCATAGCAAATGCGTGTAAAAAAAGTAAGTGCGCTCTTCTAGGTGGAGAAACGGCTGAAATGCCTGGTCATTATGCAAAAAATAATTTTGATTTAGCTGGATTTTCAGTTGGCGTTTTAGAAAAAAACAATCTTATTGATGGAAAGAAAATAAAATCTGGTCATATTTTACTAGGTGTAGAATCTAGTGGCCCTCATTCTAATGGCTACTCTTTAATACGCTCTATTCTGAAAAAACATAAAGCTCCTGATTCAATCATCCTGTCTCTACTTAAGCCAACACATTTATACCCATCGCCTATTTTAGAACTAATCAAAAAAACTAATGTCAAAGGTATGGCGCATATCACTGGAGGTGGTTTGACAGAAAATATTCCTCGAATTCTAAAAAAAGGTTTAATTGCAAATGTGAATCTTTCTGCATGGAAATTTCCTAAAGCTTTTTTATGGCTGCAAGAAAAAGGAAAAATTTCAACATCAGACATGTTAAGAATTTTTAATTGTGGGATTGGGATGGTTTGTATTTTAGACGAAAAAGAGATATCAAAAGCAAAAAAGATTTTATCCACCCATAAACTTCGCTCCTTTGAAATTGGCAAAATAACCAAGGGAAACCTTCAAGAACAAATTCAATACAGTTAGTCATGAAAAAGATAGTTGTTCTTATTTCAGGAGGCGGTTCAAACCTAGAGGCCATAGCCAAAGCATGCCAAACTGGAAACATACCTGCTTCTATTGAGCTGGTCATTTCCAATCAATCTAATGTAAAGGGGTTGGAGAGGGCAAAAAAATTTCATTTGATGAGTAAAGTAATTCAACATCAAGATTTCAATTCAAGAGAAGAATTTGATCAAGCTTTATTAGAGCACATTCTTCCTATAGAACCGGACCTTGTTGTGCTTGCCGGATTTATGCGAATCCTATCGAATGATTTTACTGAAGCTCTAGATGGTAAATTAATTAATATTCACCCTTCCTTATTACCTGACTATCCTGGATTGAATACCCACAAACAAGCAATTGAAAATGGAGATTTTATGCATGGTATATCAATACATTATGTAAATAATAAGCTGGATGGAGGGCCCATTATTGCGCAAGGAGCCTTAAAAATAGATCCCGCTGAATCAGAAGCAAAGTTAACCAATCGAATTCATAAAATTGAGCATGCCGTATACCCAAAAGTCATAGCAGACATAGCCAAAGGATACATAAGCCTTCAAGGTGATGAGGTGAAATTTATGGATGAAAGTCATTTTGGACCAAAGCATCTGGAGTTCTTTAATGTATAGATATCCCGGATTATTTTTTATTTTAATTTCTTTCAATCTAGCATCTCAAGAAATTCCTGATTATAAAGGAGAGTATGTTTTTACTAATTCTCGAACCTCCATGCAGGGAATTAGAGAGCTCATTTCTCATGGAGAAGATGGAAAAAGAACTATTCAATTCAAAGCTAAATTCCCACTTGGAAGAATCAAAATCATTTCTGATTTCACCGAAATAAATAATCTTATAACCTCCACCAAATATTATGTGGATGTGAAATGGACGCTAATATCTGATAAAAGAACATTGAACTTTGATCAGACTTCAGGAACCTTAACTTCAAAAGGAAAGTTTGAGTGGAGCCAGGCTTTATTGGAAAATAAAAATATATTTGATCCCTTGAATGTTCAAATTCAAATAAGAAAAAATGTTATGGCAGGACTCAAGGAGTTCTCATTGATGCTTCCTAATTTAAAAACAGGAGCAATTGAAGCAAACAACTATCGGGTTGTTGATAAGGGAAGTTTTGAAGTTGATGGGACCAAATATCCTTGCATTATAGTTGAAAGGGTTAGGCTTCAGGATAATAGAACCACTAGATACTTTTTAGCTCCTGACCTTGATTATCTGATAATAAAAGTTGAAGACGAAGATCAAGATGGAGACACCATGCTTGAACTGAAGAAACTTTATTAAGTTTTTGGAAGGGTAACTCCTGTTTGCCCCTGATATTTTCCGCCTCTATCCTTGTAACTCACTTCACAATCCTCATCAGATTCAAAGAAAATCATCTGAGCCACACCTTCACCAGCATATATTTTTGCTGGCAAATTGGTTGTGTTAGAAAACTCCAATGTGACATGCCCTTCCCACTCTGGTTCTAGAGGGGTGACATTAACAATGATGCCGCATCTAGCATATGTTGACTTACCGAGACAAATCGTTAAAACATTTCTAGGAATTCGAAAATACTCAACCGTTCTTGCTAGTGCAAAGGAGTTAGGTGGAATAACGCATACATCTGAAGTTATATCAACAAAGCTATTATCATCAAAAACTTTAGGATCAACGGTTGCTGAGTGAATATTTGTAAAAACTTTAAACTCATTGGCGCAGCGGACGTCATAGCCAAAACTTGAGACGCCATATGAAATAAGTTTTTCACCTTTTTCATTAACTCGCACCTGATTTTCAGAAAAAGGCTCAATCATCCCTTCTGATTTAGCCATTCGTTTAATCCATGCATCTGGTTTAATAGACATTAAATTTCAATCCTCCCTTGGATAGCTCGCGCAATAGTATTGCCGTCGACATACTCTAACTCTCCTCCAATAGGAATACCATAGGAAATTCTTGAAACTTTTACACCTTCAAGATGATCATTAATAAAGGATGCTGTTGCATCACCCTCAACCGTTGAACTGGTTGCAAGAATGACTTCCTCAATCTTGGCGCCCTGAATATGACGCAATAAATCTGGGATGCCAAGATCATCTGGTGACACTCCATCAATCGGTGAAAGGCGCCCCATTAAAACAAAATATCTACCTTTAAAACCTCCGGTTGATTCAATGGCCAAAACATCTGAAGGGCTCTCAACAACACAAAGACTATAGGCATCTCGCGACTCATCACTACAAATCCTGCATATTGGCTCTGATGTCAATTGCCGGCAAACTTCGCATCGCTGAATGGCCTCTAGGCATTCCTCTAGCGTTTGAGCTAAATGCAAAGCTCCATCTTTATTTTTATCAAGTAAGAATAACGCCATTCGTTGAGCAGACTTCTTACCAACCCCAGGCAAAATAGTTAAAGCTTCTATTAGCTCATATAACAAATCTTTGCTCATGGGCTCACCTTCTTAATAGAGTCATCAATAATTTTTCCACCAAATGAATCCAGAATGTCTTTAACAGCTGCATTCTCTAATAAAGCATCTTTATTATGATTGAGCTGGTTTTGAGCTCTCTCAACCTCAACAGCTGCCGGAGAAGCTAGGACCTCTCCATTTTCTATTATTAATGATATTTTTTGGCCCAATTGTGTTGAAATCGCTTCTAAAAATTCTGTTTTTAATCCCTCAGTTGGATTGATGAGCTCGTCTGATTTTTTTAAGGTCAAGGTGCTATCTACAAAACTAACAAACTCAAACTCTGAAAAAACTTGACTCACGAACATGGATAAATTTAATGAATTAAAAATTGAGTTCCAGCTTTGCATATCAAGCTCGGATGGCATGGTTGATTCCTCAGCACCTGAATCCTCTTTAGGTTCCTCTGCAGGTGGAGTTTCTTCGGGCACGGCTGTTGGAATCTCAGCTGCTTCAGCCACATTTTCTTTTGGTGCCGGAGACTTAACTACTAATTTAGGATTTTTTTTTTCTATTCTTGGAGCTACTCCCTCTGAAATAGGCTGAAAAGCGAGCATACGTAAAATGCATAATTCAAGAGCCTGTTTTGGATGAGGGTGAACATGGAATTTGCTTAAAGCATTTAAAGCAATCTCATAATGCAATTGAGTAACCTGAGGATCAATGCTTTCTGCTAATTGCACGATGCTTGCATCTTCACTGTCTTGGAGTTGTTGGTGTAGTGAGATTTTGTGAAAAACTGAAATAATGATTTTTAAAACTTGCTCATACTCAACATTAAGTTCAGTGATTTTGTTTAAAGCTAGGTAAGCACCATCACCATTAGACGCAGCAACATTTTTAACAAGCTCAATAATGTAAGATTGGTCAATTGTTCCTAATAACGCTTTCACCTGATTTGCTTCAAGCGCTCCATTACCATGTGCAATGGCTTGATCTAAAAGCGTTAATCCATCACGAATAGATCCCTGTGCCGAACTAGCAATTAAAGCCAAGGACTCTTCATCGTATTTAATATTCTCTAAATCTAGCAAAGATTGAATATGATCTTGAATTTTCTTTTCCGGAATAATCTTAAGATTCAATTGCAGACAGCGAGACAAAACGGTCTTAGGAACTTTTTCTACCTCCGTTGTAGCCATCAAAAACATTACATGAGGTGGTGGCTCTTCCAAAGTTTTTAACAAAGCATTAAAACTGCTTTTAGATAGCATGTGCACCTCATCAATGAGATAAATTTTGTACCGAGCATTTGTGGGTTTGTATTGAACAGACTCTAGCAGTTCCCGCATATCATCCACACCAGTTCTTGAGGCTGCGTCAACTTCTAAAAATTCTATATGACGACCAGCTTTTATCTCCAGACAAGCAGTGCATTCATTGCAAGGCTCGACTTGCGGCATGTCACCTTTTTGGCAATTAAGACATTTGGCAAAAACTCTAGCAATTGTTGTTTTGCCTACCCCTCGGGTACCGCTAAACATATAGGCTTGATGGAGTTTATTATGCTGAATGCTGTTTTCTAGAGCTTTTAAAATATGCTCTTGTCCAACAACTTCAGAGAAGGTGGAGGGTCGATACTTTCTAGCTAAAACCTGGTAGGACATAGGAGTAAATCATACCATGTGATTTTATAAAATCCGTTCAATAATTTGAGTGGTAAACCCCCGATTAAAAAGAAATTGTTTTTGTTTCATCTTTGATTTGTAGTCTGTTGGTGTGATGCCCTTAAACTTCTTTTGAAGTTCATTCTCCGCGTTCTCAGTCCAACTCTCATATGCTTCGATAGCGTTGCTAATAAAAACAGAATCTACTTTTTTAGAATGCAATTCCATCTCTATTTTTTTTGGACCAAACCCCTTTCTGGCTCTTGAACTAAGATACATTTCTGCAAAGCGCTCATCATCTAAAATATTATTGGCAGCTAATTTAACCAGAGCATCTTCAATAATTGGCATTGTTTCTGGAAAACGTTTATTGAGCTTTTGCAATAGCTCATAACGAGAATGCTCTCGCCGAGAGACTAAATCGAGGGCTTTGTTATATACAACCGTGAAAGCTTCCGAAGTCATTGCAAAGGCATGACTCTGGACTTGCCTTTATTTTTTATAATTTTAACTCGTTGACCAACAGCAAAACTATAATCTCCTTCTTCTTGAATAATCGAAACTGTTTTCCCTGAATCCAAATCCAGCAACAGCTCAATGGCAGGTTTCCTGGTTGCAGCATCTCCCATTTTAGAGCCCACTGCGGAGCCAACTAACGCCCCCAACACTCCTGCAATTTCCGATTCAGTCTCAGATTCAGTTACTGAGGCGCCTGCAATGCCACCAATGATTGCCCCAGCCACAGCGCCGGTATTACCATCACCTGATAATATAACTCGATCGACTGAAACAACCGTTGCAAAAATCACTGTTTGCATTCTTTGCGCATCAGACCGGTCAACTACCTCGGGTCGCAATGAGCTATATGAACAACTCACCATGAACATAGTAAATATAATGCTTAGAATTTTTTTAGACGCTGTCATTATCTTTAGTCTCCTGTTTAAAGTTTTTCTCAAGTTCATCGGCAATTAAATAATAGATTTTACCTTTGTAAAAACCATCAAGAAGTTTTACTTCGTATATGGAATTATTAAATTTAGATGCAATAATCTCAATGCCATCATTTTTTTTCAAACGGACAAGATTTCTTGAATCAACGACAGAAAAA
>Ga0066849_10000844_pt1 | contig 12513 bp, 16 predicted proteins | sample ETNtaG_9_FD_65492 | JGI IMG/M metagenome (GOLD analysis project Ga0066849, IMG submission 65492) | Marine microbial and viral communities from oxygen minimum zone, Eastern Pacific Ocean - ETNP201406SV69 | ecosystem: Environmental > Aquatic > Marine > Oceanic | place: Pacific Ocean: Eastern... | reverse complement strand
GTTTTATGATATTTTTCCAGGTGAAAATCACGGATTTATAAATTTTATTACTTATCCAAGTATTGTTTATTTATTTACAATAATTTTAGGTTTTAAATATTTAGGTACAAACAATTTAGAACATATAAACACGTTAATAATTATATTTATACTTTTTGCTGTTATGCGTATATATGGAATATTAGTTGATGGCCTTAATATATCGTTGTTTGTATTAATGGCTTATCCTGCTGAATTTCTAGGTGCTCCTGTTTTTTACTTTATAAAAAAGAAAATTGAAAACTCTAATAATTATTAAATGACAAGAATTAACTTAGTTAATCCGAGAGAATTAAGTGACCAACATCTAGTAGCTGAATATCGTGAAATATTTATGGTTGGAAGTTCTTTACAAAGATCTATTAAATCAAAAAATTGGTTAAAAACAAAAAATAATATTCCTGATGAATTTACGTTAAACAAAGGACATGTTACTTTTTTTTATAATAAAGGTATGTACCTAGATAAAAGATATTCACAGTTAGTAAAAGAGATGAAAAGAAGGGGTATGAATCCAGATCCAAAAAGAAAATTTAAAAAATCTCAATGGCCAAAATATTTATACAATGATTGGAAACCTAAAAATAGAGATTTAAAAGTTATTAGAAAAAGAATTGAAAAGAAAATAAATTTAAAACCTGATTGGTATAGATACTCTTAGTTGATATTTAAATAATTTCTTATTCCAGCAACTTGCATCAAAAAATGAGAATTACTTATATAGTTTTGTATTGTTTCACTATCTACATTTAGTATCTCATAATTATTTATGACCCAATTTTTTAATAAGTCAGCTGCTTCATCGTTACTAGTATTAGGTAAATTCTTAATAAATATAATCCATTCATCAATACTTCTGTATGCATTATTTATTAGCTCATAAGGGTTTACATGTAATCCAAAATGAGCAATTGCTAACTGTTTAAGTTCTAAAGAAGATATTTTATCTAATGTATCAAACAAAACATCTTTATTAAAATCAGGTGGAGGTAGATTAGGTTGAACAAAATCACCATGAGGATATATTAAACCTAACGTATCACCCATAAATATAGTCCCAGATTCAGAATCATAAAATGTGTAATGATGTTTTGCATGACCTGGGCTATATAATGATTTAAGATTTCTATTTTTATCAAGTTTAAATTCATGACCATCATTTAGAGTTTTTATATTTTCAATAGGCGTTGGTTTAATAATTCCCCAATTCTTAATAAGCCATTCCTCTGTATAAATATCAGCAACAGCATTCCACAATCTTTCAGGATTTGGAAGATGTTTAATACCTAATTCATGAACATATACAAAGTGATCTTTATAATTCTCTACAACATGGCCGATACCACCCACGTGATCAAGGTGAAGATGTGTAATTGCTGATCTTTTTATACTTTGTATACCTATGGTTTCTAAAGCTGATATTAGATATGGAAATGAACTTGAAGGTCCTACTTCAATTAATATCGGATCTTTAGAATCAATGTAATAACAAGCTAACCTACCTTCTTTACCTTCCATTAACACATCTATTTGATAAATATTATTGTCAAACTTAGTTATAACAGGTTGCATATATTCATTTTTGCATAATTGGTTTATAAACTAAAATATATGTGTGGAAGTTTCTTTATCTAGTACATCATTACAGTCATTAGATGCTGCTGAAGCAATATCTGATTTGAACCCAAATGGTGCAGATTTGCTTATAACAAGCATTCTAACCTCTATGGTTGCTGATTTAGGCGTAATTACACCCACATCTGGTGCATTATTGACTTACTTTGATAATGATAAGAAATCAGCTAAAACAATAGATGCCTACCTTGTTTCACCTAAAGAATATGGGGGAGACGACCTCTCTCAAAATAAGGTAGCTTTTGCTTATGGAGGATATGTTGAAACATGTACAGGTGCGAATACATTTGCTATTCCAGGTATATATAAATTGATGGAATATATTTATCAAAAAAAGGCTTCATTACCATTGGAAGTATTGTTTGAGTATCCAATTTCAATTGCAAAAAATGGTTTTAAATTAAATGAAACGTCGAAAGAATATTTAGGTTATACTTTAGATTCATTATTTTCAATAAACGAAGAGGCTATCAAAACTCTTAAAGTGCTAAAAGAAGATGGTTTAGATAAGGGTGTTGTCAATTTAGAAAAATTAGCAGACACTTATTCACATTTATCAACTAATGGTTTTAATGAATTTAATTCTGGAGATATAGCTATAGAGTTATCTAAAACAATTGAGGAAGGTGGTGGTCATGCAACATATGAAGATTTTAGATCTTATGAGTTAGTTTTTGATTCTATTTTTGAACATAAATTTAAAAATTTAAATATCTATGGACATAAAGGTCCATCTATAGGAGGTCTAATGGTTCTTAAATATTTAAATGCTTTATCTTCAAATCCAAAAGATATAGATAAAACTTTATTAAATGTTTATCTAGAGAGAAAACAAAATTTTGAAATTTTTGAAAATAGAAGAAATCTAGTAGAGAAAGAAATTGAACATCTAAGTGCTTCACCATCAACTGTACAAATAAGTACTTCAGATTCTGATAACAACCACTATTCGATTACATTTTCAAGTGGTTACGGTTCTGGAGTATTGTGTAAACGTACTGGAATGTTTTTGAATAACTCACTTGGGGAAATAGAATTAAACCCTCAAGGTTTTTTAGGCGAAACACACAATGAAAGATTAATTTCTAATATGAGTCCTTTGATTGTTTCTTCAAATAAATCTATTTACGCATTAGGTTCTCCAGGGGCAGATAGAATTAGTACTGCTTTAGCTCAAGTTATTTTCAATTATATTAATAACAATAACTGGGCAGAAGCTATTGCAAAGCCAAGATTTCATGTTAATCAAGATGGTTCAGTTAGAGCGGAACTTGATTCATTTGATCAAAAAGATAATGTTACTTTCACAGAATCAAATGATATGTATTTTGGCGGAGTATGTGTAACAGGTTTAAATAAGGAAGTCATTGCACATGGTGATAAGAGAAGAGGAGACATTAGTTGGAAAAAATAAGATCAATTCCACATAAATTATTATTTTATATTGGATTATTTGTTGTCATTATTTTTTTAGTTCTATCATATTGGCAATTTAATAGATATCAAAATAATCAAACTTTAGTGTACGACCAAACATCCCAATTGAATATAGACTTACAAAACGTAAATGAAATAGAAAACAACGTATTTGTAAGACTTGATGGTACGTTTACACTTGTTGACTATTACAAGCTTAGATCCAGAGTACACAATGGTAACTCTGGGTATCATGTAATTGCTATATACAAGAGCCCTAATAATACATATTTAACAGTTAATCATGGTTGGATACCATTAGAAAATAATTTATTTAAAATAGGCAATTTTAGATATGTTTTTGAAGGTTTCTTGCTAGATTATGATATTAAATCGCCAGTTGGTCAAGAAGACGAATTAAATTCTGATTTTTTATTTAGAATTAATAAAAGTTTTATAGAAGAAGATCAAAATATAGATTTAACAAACAGATACATACTATTAAGAGAAGATTGCGGCACAGGAATTGAATGTGCACAGATAAACACTGGATATAAACCACCACATTTAAGTTACTCATTTCAATGGTTGTTTTTTGCAATTTGTTTTTTGATTGTTATTTTAAGAAAAAATAAACTTATATGAAGATTGCATACAGTATAGAAGGTGAGGGGAGTGATGTGCTTTTATTACATGGTTTTCCATCAAACATGTATTTTTGGCATGATATTAAAAATGAACTAATTAAAAATAATAAAAGAGTAACTGTACCTGAGCAAAGAGGTTATCCACTATCAGTATTAAAAGACTCAATAGTTAGTGATTTTAATATTGAATCTTTAACTAAAGATATCGAAGAATTAGTAAACAAATTAGATTTAAGTAATGAGTTAATAATAGTAGGTCATGATTGGGGTTCAGTAATAGGTTGGGCACTAATTTCAAGGGATAATATTAAAGTTAAAAAACTAATATCTATTTGTGGTGGTGATGAATTCCCTAACTCCCATATTTATAACAATTTAAATTTTGATTCTGGGGAACATTATATAACATCTTTTCAAGATCCTGAAAAATCTTCAAAAGTAATAAATAATAATCTAGAGTTGTTTTTTAGATTGTCTTATAGAGATATCTCTTCTGTTGTAGAAAAACCAGATTTGTCGTTAAAAAGTTTATTTACGGAAGGTAAAGCAGGGAAGTTAGTAACGAATGAAACTACAATTAACAAATATATAAAACACTTTAAAGGACATTCTTTATATCAGCCAATTTGCTGGTACTCAAATATAGATTTAAATATTGAATTAAGTAATGAGTGGCGTAGAAAAGTTGACACACCAGTTACCTTCCTTTATGGTGAATTTGATCTTGCTGTTAGATTATCTCAAAAAATGATAAAACGTTTAAGCAATCTTGGTACTGACGTTAGTATTAAAGAAATAAAAAATGCCGGACACTGGCTACCATTAACTCATAAGGAGAGTGTTCTTAATGAAATTAACTAATATTAATCTTTATTCATTTTGTCGTATAATTAATATTATGTTGCGCTGTGAATAAAGCTATTTTACATGATCACCTTGATGGAGGATTAAGAGCTACAACTGCATTAGAACTAGCTAAAAAAGCTTCATACGGTCCATTATTAGAGGTTGATGACATAAATATATTTTTTGATAGATCTAATTGTGATTCTTTAGAAGACTACTTAGAAGCATTCGTACATACAACTGCGTTAATGAACTCCTACGAAAATTTAGAAAGAATTGCTTTCGAAGCAGCGGAAGATATGCATAATAATGGTATTAATATCTATGAAAGTAGGTATGCTCCCCTATATTCTGTAAATTCTTCTTTAACTATAAAAAATGTGATTGATGCTATTAATTCTGGTTTTAAGCAAGCTGAAAAGATGTATGGTATACATTCGGGTTTAATTTTATGTGGAATGAGAAATGATAGGCAAAATGTAGAGAAAGTAGGACAGATAGCTATAGATTATAAAGAAAAGATAATTGGTTTTGATATTGCCGGAGCGGAGCTAAATTTTAGACCATCTTTGTATAAAGAAACATTTAAGAAAGTAAAAGAAGAAGATATCAATATAACAATTCATGCTGGAGAAGGTGACAATGTAGAATCGATTTCTGATGCTTTAGATAATGGTGCAAAAAGAATTGGTCATGGAGTTAGAATTATAGAGGACGTTGATGTAGAAAAAAAATACCTTGGTAAAACAGCTGAATATTTAGTTAGTAATCAGGTGCCATTAGAAATTTGTATTACTTCAAATATACATACAAATATGTATGATAATGAAGAAGAACATCCTATTTTAGATTTAATTAAATTAGGTTTTAATATTTCATTAAACACTGATAACAGGCTGATGAGTAATACTGATGTAAATAATGAATTAAATATTTGCAGAAGAATAGGAATAAATAATCCAGAAGAATTATTGATAAAATCAGCTAGCTATAGCTTTTTGAATTAATTTTTTATTATTTTTAGTTAAAAAATTATAAAACTCTTTTTCATTTATTAATTTAAATTTTTTATTTGGATATAATTTTGAAGCTAATTTAATTTTATTACTTTTTTTAGTTATAAGTTTTTGATTCATAGTTGTGATTTCAATATAAATTTTTAAAGTTGGTAAATAAAAATCAGGAGTAAACATTTTTCTAATAGCACCACTACCCCACTTCAAAGGAAAACTTGTTGGTTCATAAATCCAGGGTATATCAAACAAATCAAGATGTTCAGTAAATAACTTCTCTGAATGGTGGGCGAATTTCATCTATTATTAGAAGAAATTTTTTCTGGATATAAAGAAAATATTTCAGCTTCCGTTTCAGTGTGTACAGGCCCTAATGATATTCCAAAGACAGCTTGTCCTTTACGAAGTAAATCTAACATTTGGTTATTATCAGTTATTACATAAATTGAATGTCCGTCTGAAAAAATTGATATATCAGTTATATTTATATTTTTACCTAATATTTTATTAACATTTGAAAGAGCAATTCTAATTTTTTGAAGACTAATTCCAGCATCTCTTAATTTATTTACTAACTTTACTTTTACAATATCTTGAAAAGAATATATTCTATGAAAACCAGAACCTTTTATGTTCCTTATAGATGCTTGTACAAGTTTTGTTGAAGTCCAATGATCTAATTGTCTATATGTAATACCTGTTATATTACATACTTCATTTCCTGTGTAACCCTGTCGCATAATTATAATCTACTATGAATATATTTTATATCAAGGTTTTAAGAAAAATCCTCAGGCTTAATATCTTTAATAAACTCTTTAAATTCTTCAATTTCATTAGTGGAATCTACAATTAAATCTATAGAATTAGTCTCAAAAACTTTTTCATTTACTGTTACTGGTATATTTAAACGTAATGCAATAGCTATTGCATCACTTGGTCGAGCGGAAAGTGTAACTAAACCATTTTCATTATTAAGTATTAAATTCGCATAATATGTCTCATCTTCTATATTTGAAATATTTACTTCGTTAATATTGGCATCTAGTGCTTCAACTATATTTATTAACAAATCATGTGTTTGTGGCCTGTCGTGAAGAATGCCTTCTTGTGCATAAGCAATTGAAACTGCTTCTATTGTTCCAATCCATATAGGTAATACTTTTTGAGAAGAGGGATCTAATAATAATAATATTGGAGTTTCTGAAGTTTCTTCTAATCTTATTGAGTTAACTTCTACTTTTATATTTCTACTCATATAAAAATTTTAGAAGAATTTCTATATAATTTGTTGTTAATTTATATTTTTTATTGATTTGTATTTATTTTAAATATTTTTAAGGGATTGAATATCCACTCTATTTTATTTGTTACATTTAGAATTTTAAATGATTTTTTATACTTATTAAAAGATAATGTAATTTTTTTATCATTGTATTCAGTTAAAATAATACTGTTTTTTTCATTTAAATTAATAAACTCATTCCATTCTATTTCACTTTTATATGTTTCATTAATATAACTATTTCTTAAAGTATAAATTTTATCATTTTTATTTATAATTTTATAATTATTAAATGTTTCAATGCTTGTTTTATATAGTAGTTTACTATCAGAAAAATGAGAATATTTATTTTGATCTACTTTAGATTTGTTAACAATTGTTATTATTTCTCTATCATTGCTTTGATTAAAACCAATGAACGTAAGACCAGCCATGTCAGTCCATCCTGTTTTCATTCCAACAAAACCTTCTTCTAATAACAAATTTGTTGAATGATAAACTACATCACTGCCAGATATATCAGATATAAAATTATCTTTACTTACTAATGATAGAATTTCTTTTTTTTCAGCAGCTTTTAAAGATAACTTTAAAAGATCATTTAATGTTGTGTAATGGTTCAATTCGTCCATTCCATCTGGATTATTAAAATTTGTATTATCCATGCCAAAAGCTTTTGCTTTATTATTCATTAAAAAAACAAAATCTTGAATATTTCCTGAAACAGCAATAGCTGATATATATGCAGCATCATTAGCAGAATAAACAAGAAGTAATTGTAAAAGATTTTCAATACTTATTTCAATATTTTCTGGAATGTTTGCAACTTTACCATTATGTTCGTAATTTAAAGGGTATTTTGCTGTTATATAATCATTATAGTTATAGTTATCTAACAAAATTAAAGCTGTCATAATTTTTGTTAATGAGGCTGGATAGATTTTATCATTAATATTTTTTGAAAATAAAATAGATGCATTTTGCATATCATATGAAATATAATGATTAGTGGTTAAAATATCTTCATTTACTTCTTCAGCATATGATGTATTATTTACAAGTAGAATTATTAAAAAAAGAATTATTATTCTTCTAATAAGTAGCTCCTAATAATATTTGAGAAATTATTAACTGCTATTTCAATATCAGTTTCATCTAGTTCAACATTATTTTTGATAATTTCAAAAAAACCTATACCCCTATCTGATAAAGATTTTATTAAAGAAAAGTTTTTTGCAGATAATCCAAGATTGTAAAAATATGTAAAAGAACTTAATCTATCAACATCATTTTGACTAAAATGTTCTTTTTCTATTTCAAAATTATATTCAATTAAATTATTATAATTATCTAACGATAATCCTGATTTTTTTAATGCATCATGTTTTGAATATGTTTGTATTTTAATATTTTTGATTGAATTTTTAGATATTAAATCAGAGTTATTTTTTATCGCTTTAAGAGTATAAAATTGATCTTCTTGCAACTTTAATATTTTTAAAATTCTTTCTATATCTTTTGATGAGAATTGTCTTGTTCCACCATTTGATCTTTTTGGTTTAATTAATCCTTCTTTTTCTAAAAATCGTAATCGTGAAATGCTTACTGATGGATATTGTTTTTGTATTTTTTTTACTGCCTCACCTATATTCATGATTTATCTACAGAAGATACAATAAGATAATATTTTCCAATTTGTATTCTTGTTCCTGAATAAAGTTGAGCTTCTTTAGTAATTTCTCCGTTAACAAATATTCCATTAGTTGAGCCTTCATCATTTATTAACAAAATATCATCATCTACTGTAATGTATGCATGACTTCTAGAAACAGTAACATCGTCTAGTATTATTTCTTTATCATTTAATCTACCAATTTTGTGTATTCCATTTGTTAGTAACCAGGAAGAAGATTTTATATCATCATTTAATATTGATAATAAGTATTTCGCATTCTGATTAACAAATAAAGAATCTTCAAATGGTATTGTTTCACTATTCATTATTATTTATTAATTTATACAGATATTCTAATGCTACAAAATAGTAAAAAAATAGAGAAAAAATAATAAAAATATCAATAAACATTGGTAATAATGTTGTTGTTATGTTCATTTCAACTGGGTTCAATACACTTAAACATAATGAAATAAATATTAATGTTGTTCCTAATTTTCCTTTATTTGATACTTTCACTGTTTTTTGTTTTTTAAGCACAAAAAGGCCACCTATAGATACTAAAACCTCTCTTAAAACTAATAACCTTAGAAAATACATACTAAAAAAACTAGATAACCAAAAAATTAATAAAATAAATACTATTCGATCAATAACAGGATCTAAAATAGTACCTAATTTCGAAACTTGTTTTAGTTTACGTGCGACTATACCATCAATTGAATCGCTTATACCAATAATTGCAATTAACAATATCAAATTAATACTTGTAAATTGTTCTGGATCAGTGATGAAAAATATATATATAGTAATAAGTAGTCTTGATAAAGTTATCAAATTTGGAATTAAAATAATATCCTTAAATTTCAATAAAGAATATCCTTTACATCATGAGTTGCTATAAAGTGCTCCCCACCTAAGTCAACTATAGCTTCATCAGGATTATTTTTAATTATTTCATCTAACTCATCAAAGCTAAGTTTGTATTCAATTCTTTTATATTTTGGATCTGGAACAGGTATAGAAGATATTAATCTTTTTGTATAAGGATGTATAGGATTTTTAAGTAATTCTTCTGTTTCAGCAATTTCTACTATTTTACCATTAAACATAACTGCAATTCTGTTACACATATACCTTGCAACAGCTAAATCGTGAGTTATGTATAAATATGAAATATCTAAGTCATTAGCAAGATTTAACATAAGGTCCATTATTGATATACGAATTGAAACATCAAGCATAGACGTAGGCTCGTCGCATACTACAAATTTTGGTTTCATTATTAAAGTTCTGGCAATAGAAACACGTTGTCTTTGACCTCCTGATAGCTCATGAGGATATCTTGGCATGTAATTTTCTGGAGGTGTTAAACCAACAGTAGTTAATATTTCTTTTACAGCCTCTTCTCTTTCAGATAAATTTCCAATGTTATGTATATTTAATGGTTCCAAAATAATATCTTTAATCGTCCACCTAGGATTTAATGATTCATAAGGATCTTGAAAAATCATCTGTATATTTCTTCTAAACTTTTTTAACTCATCATCATCTAAATCGTCTATACTTTCTAGTTCTTGAGATTCTGGATTCAAAAATTTAACATCACCATTTGTTTTAGGATCTAGTAAACAAAGTGATCTTGCTGTAGTAGTTTTACCACAACCACTTTGACCAACTAATCCAAGGCTTTCACCTTGTGGTATTTCAAAACTAATATCATCAACAGCTTTGACTAATCCTTTATCTCTGCTAAAAAGACCTCTTGAAATTTCATAATATTTTTCTAAATTTTTTACTTCAATTACATTTTTTTTCATTATTTATCCACACTTTACGCAACACTGGTCAGCCCAATGTCCTTTTGATACTTCGATTAATTCCATACCTAGTTCCTGATTTTTACATTCTTTTGATGGTTCGGGGCAACGTGGAGAGAAAGAACAACCATCATTTTCATTTATTAAACTTGGTGGCTCTCCATCTAAAGATCTTAATTTTTTTCTTTTACCAACTACAGAGGGGGTTGATTCTAATAAAAGTCGTGTGTATGCATGTTTAGGTTTACTAAATACATTAACAGTTGGACCCATTTCAACTATTGATCCTGCATACATTACAGCCATGTTATCAGTCATCTCAGCTATAACAGCTATATCATGTGATATGTATATCAAACTTAATCCAAGTAGGTTTTGTACTTTTTTTAATTCTTTTAATATTTGATCTTGGATAACAACATCCAATGCTGTTGTCGGCTCATCTGCTATTACAACTTTTGGATCACATGAAAGTGCTAGAGCTATAATTGCTCTTTGCTTCATTCCACCAGATAATTCATGTGGATACCTGGCCATTATTGAGTTATCTAAACCAACAATGTTAAACAATTCTTTTATTTTTTGTGTATTTTCTTCTTTAGTGTTATCAGGTCTATGTTCTCTAATAGCTTCTCTTATTTGTTCTCCGATTCTAGCTACTGGATTCCATGCATTCATAGCTCCCTGAAACACTATGCTTATACCATCCCAACGAACTGTTCTTAATTCATTTTCTGTCATACCCACTAATTCTTTACCTTCTAATTTAATACTTCCACTTGAAATTTTTGCATTGTCTGCCTGAAGTTGTAACAATGACATAGCAACAGATGTTTTACCACAACCTGACTCCCCTACTAAACCAAATGACTCACCCTCGTTGAGAACAAATGATACATCTTTTACTGCTGCAACTGGGCCATCAAGTGTTTCATAGTGCATATTTAATTTATCGACAACTAAAACTTCTTTACCCATAACTACCTTTTTCTCAATCTAGGATTAAATACTTCATCTAAACCTCTACCTACAAGATAAAAACCACCTGCTAAAAATGTTACAGCTAATCCAGCAGGTAATATTAACCACCAGAAATCTAAACCAGAAAATATAAAACCATCGGTCTGAGATAAATAAATCATAATACCCCAACTCATATCAATGTTTAATAAACCAAGAAAGGAAAGTACAGATTCAGATGCGATAGCTCCAGTTACAGAAAACACCATGAATAAAAGAGCCAGAGGAGCTACGTTAGGCAAAATATGTTGGAATAGAATTTGCCATTTTGATCCACCTGTAATTCTTGCTGAATCAACATAAGGTTTAACTTTTACCTGTAATGCTTGTGATTTAATTGTTATTACAGCACCACCTAAACCACCTAGTACCCCTAATACTACTGCTAAATGCCATACTTTTAATTCAGCAAAAGCAGAAATAATAAATAACAATGGAAGGCTTGGTAGCATTAAAATTAGATCAGATTGCCTCATCAAATATGCATCTACCCTACCTCCGAAAAAAGCAGCGATTGTTCCAAGAATGGTTGATATTCCAACACCTAAAGTAGCGCTTAATAAACCAAGTACAAAAGCTACTTGGCTACCTTCCATTATCTGGGAAAAAACATCTCTACCTAGAGAATCAGTACCTAATAAATGTGTTTTTGAAGGAGGGGCAGGTTGAATAAATGTATCATAGTATTCACCAACTTGTAAATCTGGTGCCATATATAATTTTTTAATATTAACTTCACCTGGTCCTGGACAGTCAGAATATGATTCATACTTCTCTGTAGGATATTCTTTAGGACATTCTATAACTAATAATTCAGCTTTTATTTGGTCATAGCCAACAACAGGATCATAAATTGCTGGATTCCAAATTCCTGTGATAAATAAGAATGGTTGAAGTAAAGCTAAGAAAAGGAAAAAGGCAACTATATATAATCCAATCATTCCAAGTTTACTTTGAGAAAATAATTTCCAGTTTTTTCTTAAAGCAGCTTTTCTTAGTTGTTTTTGAAGCTCTTCTTGTTCTTTTATATTGTTTGACATATTTAACCTTGTGACTTAATTCTTATTCTTGGATCCAAGTATGAATAAGATATATCTGCAACTAAATGTGCTATTAA
>Ga0066849_10000841_pt1 | contig 12523 bp, 11 predicted proteins | sample ETNtaG_9_FD_65492 | JGI IMG/M metagenome (GOLD analysis project Ga0066849, IMG submission 65492) | Marine microbial and viral communities from oxygen minimum zone, Eastern Pacific Ocean - ETNP201406SV69 | ecosystem: Environmental > Aquatic > Marine > Oceanic | place: Pacific Ocean: Eastern... | reverse complement strand
GAAACATAAAAAAGTTTTAAAAGCTGTTAAAGGTCAATGGGGTAGAAGAAAAAATACTATAAGAGTTGCAAAGCAAGCTATGGAAAAAGCTATGCAATATGCTTACAGAGATAGAAGAAATAAAAAAAGAGATTTTAAATCCCTGTGGATACAAAGAATCAATGCCGGTGTTAGATCTGAAGGAATGACGTATTCTAAATTTATTAATGGTTTAAGCAAATGTGGCATTGTTATTGATAGAAAAATACTTGCTGAAATTGCATACGATAGTCCTGAGGCATTCAAAACAATTGTACAAAAAGCTCAATCAGCTTTAAATTAATCTTCTCTATTGTTTTTATTTCTTAAGGAAATAATCTATCAATATGTCAGACTTAAAAAATATTAAAGAGAAATACAGCACTAAACTTAATAACAAATTAAGTTTAGAAGAAATAAATCAAATTAAAACTGAACTGTTTGGTAAAAATGGTTTAATTTCATCACAATTTAAAAATATAGGCTCCATACCTGAGCATGATAGAAAAAAATTTGCATCCGATTTAAACCAAATTAAAGATGATTTACAAAATTTAATAACTAATAAAATTGATGAGCTAGAGTCAAAAAAAATAAATGAAAAGTTAGAAAAAGAAAAAGTGGATGTTACTCTTCCTGAACGACCATTTGTTAGAGGTAAAATTCATCCTGTATCACAAACTATAGATGAAATTTCATCAATATTTTCCGAAATTGGATTTAGTGTTGATGAGGGTCCAGATATTGAAAATGAATATAATAATTTTACAGCACTAAATACTCCTGATAATCATCCGGCAAGAGATATGCATGACACATTTTATCTTGATGAGAATAAAGAAATTTTATTAAGAACTCATACATCACCAGTTCAAATTAGAACAATGTTAAAAGATAAACCTCCATTTAAGATTATTGCCCCAGGTAGAACATATAGGTCTGATAGTGATCAAACACATGCACCAATGTTTCATCAAGTTGAAGGCTTACATATAGACAAAGATATAAATATGGGACACTTAAAGGGCTGTTTAAATTATTTTATTAAAGAGTTTTTTGAAGTTGAAAAAATAAAAATGAGATTTAGACCAAGTCATTTTCCATTTACTGAACCATCAGCAGAAGTAGATATCGGTTACGAAATCAAAGATGGGAAAATAGTTATTGGAGAAGGTGACCAATGGCTTGAAATTTTAGGCTGCGGTATGGTTCACCCCAATGTTTTGAAAAATGTAAAAGTTGATCCATCAAAGTATCAAGGATATGCATTTGGAATTGGGATTGATAGATTAGCAATGCTTAAATATGGTATTAATGATTTAAGAGCTTTCTTTGATTGTGATTATAGATGGCTAAATCATTTTGGTTTTGATCCTTTAGATGTTCCAACAAATTATAGAGGCTTGAGCCGATGAAAATCACATTTGACTGGTTAAAAGATCATTTAGATACAAAACTAAAAGAAGATAAGCTTTTAGAACAACTAACGAATGTTGGACTCGAGGTTGAGGGCATAGAAAACTTATCTGAAGGTCTTGATTTATTTAAAGTTGCAAAAATTATAAAGACAGAAAAACATCCAAATGCAGATCGACTTAAAGTTTGTGATGTTGATGTGGGAGAAAAAGAAATAAAAAAAGTTGTATGTGGTGCGCCCAATGCAAGAGAGGGATTAGTTACAATATATGCTCCTCCAGGGGCTATAGTTCCAAAAAATAAAGTTAAGTTAGTAGTAGCAAAGATTAGAGATGTTACTTCTTATGGAATGCTTTGTTCTGAGTCTGAATTAAATTTATCAGATGAAAGTGATGGAATAACGGAATTATCCTCAAAGAAATACGGAAACAGTATTGGAAAAAGTTATTTTTCAAAATCAGACTCTAATCTTATAGATTTATCAATTACTCCTAATAGACCAGATTGTCTTGGCGTCAGAGGAATAGCTAGAGATCTTGCTGCTTCAGGGTTTGGAAAATTAAAAGATTTAAAGGAAAAAAAAATCAAGTCAAATACTAAGCAATCTATAAAAGTAAAAATTAATAAAGAAAAAGGTCAAGGATGCATGTCTTTTGGTAGCTGTTTAATCACCAATGTAAAAAATTCTGAAAGTCCTAAATGGTTAAAAGATAAATTAATTTCAATTGGTCAAAAGCCAATTTCAGCAATAGTCGATATTACTAACTATGTAATGCTTGATATTAATCGTCCACTACATGCTTATGATGCTGATAAAATTCAAAAAGGTATCGTAGTTAGAAATTCAAAATCTGGAGAAGAGTTTACAGCTCTAGATAACAAAAATTACAAATTAGATGACGGGATGTGTGTTATTAGCGATAATAAAGGTGTCCTAGGATTAGGTGGAATTATTGGAGGCACAAGATCAGGTACAGAATTTGATACTAAAAATATATTATTAGAGTCAGCATATTTTGAACCTAGATCTATTAGAAGTACATCAAAAAAACTAAACATAGATACAGATGCAAAATTTAGGTTTGAAAGAGGTATTGATCCATTATCTATTGAAGTTGGATTAAATAAAGCAGCGCTATTAATTAAAGAGATTTGTGGAGGAGAAGTTAGTAAAATTGATGTTCAGAGAATTGAAACAGCTAAAGTTAAAACCATAAAATTTGATAATAATTTATTTGAAAAAATAACAGGATTTAAAATTTCAATTAACGAGAAGCTCAAAATCTTAGAAAATCTTGGTTTCAAAATTAAAAAAGAAAAAAAATATTTAAAATTAACCATTCCAACTTGGAGACCAGATATTTTACAGGAAATAGATGTTGTTGAAGAGTTAGTAAGGATAGCTGGTTATGATAAAATAAAAACTATAGACCCAATCAAAGAAAGAAATAAATCTACTTTAACTCAGTCACAAAAGTTATTTCATTTTTTACAGAGAGCAATTGCTTCTAAAGGTTATACAGAGGCAATAACATGGTCATTTACTGACTCAAATTACAATGATCATTTTAAAGATCAAAATAAAGAAATTAAAATAGTAAATCCTATAAGTTCAGAGTTGGGAGTTTTGAGAAATTCAATTTTTTCAAATTTAATTCTTTATATGAATAAAAATTTGGATAGAGGTTTTAAAGATTTATCAATATTTGAAATAGGGCCAATTTTTACTGGTTCAAACCCTGGGGAACAAAACACAGTAGTTTGTGGCTTGTCAGCAGGTAAAAAATCAAGATTATCATGGATTGAAAAAGAGAGAAATGTTGATGTATTTGATATTAAAAGAGATGTAGTCCAAACTTTAGTTGAAGCAGGATACAATTCAGATAAATTTTTTATAGATAATGAAACACCAAATTATTACCATCCAGGTAAGTCAGGCAGATTATTTTTAAATCGAGGCAAAGATCAAATTGCAGCATATTTTGGGGAGATTCATCCAAATATTATAAAAAAAATAGATATTAAAACAGAATCTTTATTGGGTTTTGAAATTTTTTTAGATAATTTAAAATTACCAAAAAAAACATTGAAAGACCAAAAAACTAAATTTGAAGTATCAGATTATCAAAAATCTGAGAGAGACTTTGCCTTTATAGTTAATAAAGAGGTTAAAGCTCAAGATTTAATTAATGCTGTTTCAAGTGTGGATCAAAAACTGATTAGTAATATTAAAGTTTTTGATTTTTATGAAGGTGAAAATATTCCGGAAAACCAAAAATCAATAGCAATTAGTGTGACCATACAATCATCTGAAAAAACATTGAATGATAATGATTTAGAAAATATCAATAATTCTATAATTAAAACAGTTCAAAATAAAACTGGCGCTAAGATACGATCTTAAAGCAAATGAGTAATATTGATAATATTAGAAACTTTGCAATTATTGCTCATATTGATCATGGTAAATCTACAATAGCAGATAGAATAATTCATAGCTGTGGCGGGCTTACTGAAAGAGAAATGAAAGCTCAAGTTTTAGACTCAATGGATATTGAGCGTGAGAGAGGAATCACAATCAAGGCTCAAACAGTAAAACTTAATTACAAAGCAAAAGACGGTAAAGAGTACATATTAAATATTATTGATACCCCAGGACATGTAGATTTTAGTTATGAGGTAAGTAGATCTCTTTATGCTTGTGAGGGATCAATTTTAATTGTTGATAGCACTCAAGGCGTAGAAGCACAAACTCTCGCAAACGTTTATCAAGCTTTAGATATTGATCATGAGATTGTACCAGTTTTAAACAAAGTAGATCTTCCAGCATCAGATTTAGATAGAACGAAAAAACAAATCGAAGAAGTTATAGGAATTGACACAGAAAAAGCAGTTCCTTGTTCTGGAAAAACAGGTGAAGGTATAGATGATATTTTAGAGCAAATTATTACAGTTCTACCAGGACCAAAGGGTGAAGGTTTGGGTGATTTAAAATGTTTGTTAGTTGATAGTTGGTACGATACGTATTTAGGTGTTGTTATTTTAGTCAGAGTTATTGACGGTAAAATTTCCAAAAATATGAAAATTAAAATGATGTCAACAAATCAAGAATATATAGTTGAAAAAGTTGGAGTATTTACGCCAAAAGCTACAGATATCAATGAATTAAATGCTGGAGAAATAGGTTTTATAACAACTGGAATAAAAGTTTTATCGGAAACTAAAGTTGGTGACACAATATGTGATGTTACAAAACCTTTAAAAGAGGCGCTGCCAGGTTTTAAACCAAGTAAACCTGTAGTATTTTGTGGATTATTTCCAGTAGATAGTTCTGAGTATCAAAAATTAAAAGATGGTTTGGCAAAACTACAATTGAACGATGCAAGTTTTTCATTTGAACCTGAATCTTCTTCTGCATTGGGATTAGGTTTTAGATGTGGGTTTTTAGGATTGCTTCATTTAGAAATTGTTACAGAAAGATTAGAGAGAGAATTTGATGTAAACTTATTAACAACAACTCCAGGTGTTGTGTATAAAGTTCATATGAATAGAGGAGAAGTTATTGATCTTCATAATCCTTCAAGTTTACCTGATCCAACATTAATTAACTTAATTGAGGAACCATGGATAAAAGCAACCATAATTACTCCGGATGAATACTTAGGCTCGATTATAAAGATGTGCCAGGATAAAAGAGGCGTACAAACGAATTTAAGTTATTCTGGAAATAGAGCTGTTATAAATTATGAATTGCCCTTAAACGAAGTAGTATTTGATTTTAATGATCGTTTAAAATCAATGACTAGTGGATATGCAAGTTTTGACTATGAAATTATTGAACATAGAGAAGGTGAATTAGTAAAGCTTGGAATTTTAGTAAATGCAGAGCCAGTAGATGCGCTAGCAATGATGATCCATAAAGATTTTGCTCAAAGAACTGGAAGAGAAGTTTGTGAAAAATTAAAAGATTTAATTCCAAGACATAATTTTATGATACCAGTTCAAGCTGCAATAGGAGGAAAGATTATAGCAAGGGAAACTATTAAGGGATTTAAAAAAGATGTTTTAACAAAAATTCATGGTGGTGGTGCAACTGACAGAAAACGAAAACTTCTTGAAAAACAAAAAAAGGGTAAAGCCAGATCTAAACAATTTGGAAGAGTTGAGATACCCCAAGAAGCATTTATTGGAGTTCTTAAAATTAATAAAGAAAAATAAAAGAATTATTTTTTTTTGATTTTTTCAATTACCTTTAAAATCTTGAGACTTAAGTTAAAGTTTTTATCAAAATTTTTTTTTTTGGAAAAAAGCATACTGTTAAATGCTAGATTAATTTGATTAAATTTTGCGATCTTGATAGTTTTTTTTTTATCTTTAAAAATATCTATTTTTCCACATTGAAGGATTTTTTTTGAAAATATAAAATCAACATTAATAATACCTTTTTCACCAAAAATTTTTATATTGTTTTCATAGAAACTTTTAAAACCCCAAGCTAGATCAAAAACTATTTTATCTTCATTTTTTGCTTGTAAATTTCCTTTTATGTCTAATTTGTTTTCTTTGATTAAATTGGATTTTAAAATTTTAATTTTTTTTGACTCAAACAAAGTAAACATAGATGATATAGGGTAATAGCCAACATCATATAAAGCTCCACCACCTAATTTACTATTAAATCTAAAATTTTTTTTTTCTTTCAAAGGAATTTGAAAAGTACTTTTTACTCTCAAAACCTTACCTACTATTTTTTTATCTATTAGTTTTTTTAGCTTTAAAAAAAGTGGGTGATGTGTGTATTGAATTACTTCAAAAAAAAACTTTTTATTTTTTGTTGCAATTTTTTTTAAACTATAAAGTTGATCTATTTTTAAACATATAGGTTTTTCACATAATACATTTATCTTATTTTCTAGAGCAAATTTACTATAATTATAATGTATAGAATTTACTGATGAAATATAAACATAGCTAAAATTATTTTTAGCAATAATTTTTTTTTTATCTTTGAAACAATTTTTATTTTTAAAATTGTGATTTTTTTTATTTGTTAATACAGAAACAATTTTTATTTTTTTATTTGATTTAATACTTGGAAAAACTTTTGTTTGAAAATGGTTACTTAATGACCATATAGAGAGAAAACGCATTTATATAAATGATACCAATGTTCTTAAATGTGGATTTATCATAGCATTTTCCAAAATAAGTTCTTTAATTTGTTTTAATGTTAACCATATATAATCAGGCTCGATAGAAATATCTTTTTTTCCAGAATGTTCTAAAACTATTCCAAGATTTCTTTTATTACGTAGTCTGCCACCTTCTTCAGATACCCATTGTTTAAATAATATTTTACATTTATTTTTTGAGGGTGATTTAAAAAAATTTAAAAATTTAACATTTCTTCCTCCATGAGCTTTTTTAATATTACTAAAAGTAGCCTGAACAGTTGGACTTAATTGAATAAAATTATAATTTCCAGGTTCAAACTTTGCGTTGATTAGATAGTGTGGCTTGTTGTTAATTTTTTTTTTTAACAAACCTAAAATTCCACCATCAAAACCTGGCTCAGTAAACATTGGCTGGTCCCAGCCACCTTTAACTTCTCTATTAAAACTTTTTAGAACCCTCACACCCTCGACTTTATAAAATGATCCAGATTTGTGAGATATTTGACCTTTTTTATTTATTTTCCAATTTTTACATTTGTTTAGTGGAATAATTTTAATTTTGACTTTTGACTCTCTAATGATCTTTTTGTACCAAGTTTTTATTTCTTTAGATGTATGTAGCGGCTTCTGTTTGACATGAAGCTCTTTTCTTAATGCTAAAATTACTTTTTTTGAAGGTTTCATATGACTTTGGGATAAGGGACATGAGAAATAAATTTGCCACCTCTTTTTATAAATTTTTTTTCCTTTTTAAAAATTTCTTCTTTAAAATTCCATGCACCAAGAAAAGCAAAACGAATATTATTTGGAATACCATTGTATTTTAAAATTGGTATATGCGTTCCAGGTGTAAATTTACCAACTTTAGTAGGTGTAGTATCAAGAAAATAATCTATAAACTTATGGTTTAAGTTGCAATAATTTAAAACAGTACTTGATTTATAAGTGGCTCCATAACCAATTATTGGCTCACCCCTTTTTTTCAATTTAGTAAAAATTTTAATAAGCTTTCTTTTTGATTTTTGAACATTTTTTGAAAAGTTTTTATAAACTTGAAGTTTATGAATACCAATTTTTTTTTCATTTTTTAAATGATTAGAAACATTTTCTAAAATTTTGATTTTGCTATTTGTAAATTTTTTAAAATAGACTCTATTTGAACCACCATGCGTTTTTAATTTTTCAATATTAAATATCTGTAAGCTTGCTTTTTTTGTAATATTTTTGAGAGCTGTTATTGAAAAAACGTAAGCATGTTCATCATAAAATTGATCATAAGATTTATTTTTCAGCACTTCAGCAAGTGATGGGTCTTCAAGTATAAATATTCCATTGTCATTTAGCGAATTATGAACTGCTTTAAATGTTTCATTGAGATTATGAATATGGCTAATAGTGTTGGCAGAGTAAATAACATCAAAAAGTTTATTTTGTTTCACTATTTTTTTTGAAAGACTCATGGTCCAAAAATCATCATATGTTTTTATTTTCATTCTATTTGTTATACGGGCAAGGTTTTTACACGGCTCAACACCTATGTTTGTAATTTTTTTAAAATGTTTAATAAACACACCATCATTACTTCCTATTTCCAAAACAGATTTTGGTTTATACTTTTTTTTAATTGTTTTTGCTAATTTTGAGTAAGCTAAACACATAGTCTTAGAAGCTGACGCTCTGTGCGCATATTTATCATTAAACATTTTTTTTGGAGAAACAAACTTTTTAAGTGAAACAAGTTTTGTTTCTGAATTAAAAATTAACTTTAAATTATAAAAAAACTCATTTTTAGGATTTTGTAATTCTAAAAAATTATTAGTTATTGGGTGTTTACCCAAATCTAAAAAATTAATTTTTTTTGTCATTTAGAGCTTTCTTTAATTTTTTAATATTTAAACTTGTATCTTTACCTAATAATTTTATATCTTTTTTTTTTAATGTATTTTTTTTCACTTTTGAATTTAATTTTTTAGCAAAATTATAAGCACTTTGTTTTATACCACCAATATTTATAATTCCTTTTTTATCTAAAAGTTTTAAAGTTATTTTAGCTGCTTCTGTTTTTTTTAAAAAACTTGTAAAATAATCTGTATAAGCAGACTTATGAGGGAAATAATCATCATTCATACAAATTCTTAATATTAAAGTATTTTTATAAATATGCATTGGGCACTCACCCCCAAGTTTTGACCATCCATATTCGTTAAATGGTAGCAAGTAGTCATTTTCACTGTGATTTCCTTTTTTTCCAGGGTAAACAAAGTTTGTTGAAATATAGATCAATTTTATATTCTTTTTAAGACAACATAGAGCAACATTAGCTGAACCAATGATATTTGTTTCAATACTTCTTTTTCCCTCAATTTTATGAAGAGCCATTGGAGTTGAAAACGCTGCTGTATGAATAAAATAATCTATTTTATTTCTAGAAATAAAATTAGAAATTGAAGTTTGACTAAGAATATCCATCTGTTTTTTATTGGGGGCCAAAATCTTATATTTTGTATTCGTTTCTATTATGGCTTTAGAAAATTTTCCACCCCCTCCAGAAATTAATATTGTTTTCAAATTTTATATTCCTGTAAAAATTTATCTTTAATCGATAAAATTGGTTTTTTTATTCCCCACTTAATATTAAAATTTTTATCATTCCAACAAAATCCAGAATTGTTTTTTTTTGAAAATTTTTTATTTAATAAGTATAAAATTGAATTATTTTTTTCTAAACAAAGATACCCGTGAGCGAAACCTTTTGGTATAAATAAAACATCATCTTTTTTAAGTTTATAATAAAAAATCTTTCCAAAATTTCTGCCTTTGTTTAAATTAATTGTAACATCTAGCATTTTTCCTCTTAAAATAAAAACTAACTTTTCTTCATCCATTTTTTTATTAAAATGCATTCCTCGAATAACATTTTTTTTTGACTCAGTCAGGATGCTGTAGGTAAATTTCTTTTTAATTTTCTTAGGAGTAATTTCAGTTAAGTGTCCCCTGTCATCCTTAAATTGTTTACAAATAAATTTGATAGGTTTCATCAATTTGAAATAAGATTTTTTAAATACTTAGAATAATTGGTGTTTGAAAAATGTTTAATTCTTTTTATTATATTTTTTTTATTAATCCATTTATTATTAAATGCCACTTCTTCAATGCACCCAATCTTATAATTTTGTCGATTTTCAACATTTTGAATAAAATTACTTGCACTTTGTAAATCAGCAAAATTTCCTACATCCATCCATGCTGAACCACGGCCAAGTTTAGTAACATAAAGTTTTTTCTGATGTTTATATAGATTTATTAAATCAACTATTTCTAATTCTTTTCTTTTTGAAGGCTTAAGTTTTTTTGAAAATTCAAAAACTTTTTTATCAAAAACATATAAACCGGTTATAATTTTATTAGATTTTGTTTTTTTTGGTTTTTCAATAATCTTTTTTACATGATTTTTTTTATCAAACTCAACAACACCATATGAGGACGTTTTATTGCTTGGATAAATATAAATGTTACATCCATTTTTCTTTTTAAATGACTCTTTAATTAAAGGAGACAACATATTTCCGTAAAAGAAATTATCACCAAGTATCATAGCTATAGATTGATTCTTAATTAAATCTTTTGTTATTAAAAAAGCATCTGGTAGCCCCTTAGGTTTTTTTTGAATAATAAACTTAACTTTTATGCCCAGGTCATCAGGATTACCCAAGGCTTTTCTAAAATTTTGTTCTTGACCTTGATTTATAATAAATATGTATTCTTTAATACCACACAGCATCATCAGAGATAATGGATAGTAAAACATGGGTTTATCATAGACGGGCAATAGTTGTTTATTAATAGAATGAGTTAATGGAAACATTCTAGATCCGGTACCACCACAAAGAATAATTGCTTTTTTAATCAAAGTAATCCAAGCCTTTTAAAATTATATGACTTTTTAGTACTTTTAAGCCATTTTATATTTTTGATATACCACTCTATTGTATCTTTTAAACCCAGAGAAAGGTTAAATTTCATTCTATATCCGATGGTTTTTTTAAAAAAGGTCGTATTCAGAGCATATCTTTTATCATGGCCAGGCCTATCTTTAACTGTCTTTAAAAAATTATTTTTATTAAGTTTTGTCAAATTATTTTGTTTCATTATTCTAAAAACAATTTTAGCAATTTCTATGTTTGAGACTCTTTGATTTGATCCAATATTAATTTTTTCAAATTTCTTATTTGATTTAATGGTATCCCATATTGCATTACAACTATCTTCAACATAGATCCATTCTCTAACATTTTTTCCACTTCCATATATTGGTGCAGGAGTATTCTTTAAAAAATGAAAGATTAATGTAGGTATGAATTTTTCTGGATATTGATATGGCCCATAATTATTTGTTAAATTGATAATTTTAATATTTGTAGAATAAGTTCTATTGAATGACATTGCTATTAAATCAGTACTACCTTTTGAGGCTGAATATGGTGATGATGGTTCATAAGCATTATTTTCTTTAAAAGCTCCTAGATTAGTTGAACCATAAACTTCATCGGTTGATATATGAAAAAATTTTACTTTTTTTTTCTTTAAAAACTTTGAGTAAGCAAAAAATAAATTTGAGGATGCATTTATATTATTTTTAATAAAATATAATGGATTATTAATTGATCGATCAACATGACTTTCCGCGGCAAAGTTAACCACAACATCAGGGTTAAACTTAATTAATATTTTATAAATTTGATTAATACTCTGTAAATCATTCTTTATGAAAGAATATTTTTTTTTATCAAAAATTTTTTTAAATCGCTCTGGTGTAGATATGGAAGATAATTTATCTAAATTTAAAATTTTAGTTTTTTTTTTTGATATAAAATTTATAAAATTGGTACCAATAAAACCTGATCCACCTGTAATTAGAATTTTTTTCATTATTGATTTAATTTTGGTCTATACCATGAATTTTTAGACATATATGCATTATATAGACCATTTGCTCTAGCACAATAAATTTCCTTTTGTTGAGGGTTTTTACTTAAAATAAGTATTTTAATTAAAGCTCTAATTAAATAAGGAAAGGTGGACAGAAAGGCATAAATATAACCAAAATGTTTTTTTTTAAAATAAAATTTTGACCACATCAAATGCCAATTTCTATTCACTTCAATTGGAAAATTAAATTCTTTATTATGAGATCCTAATAAGTTTTTATAATTAATGGGTACTTTATAAATATTTTTTTTATTTTTTAATACTCTTTTTACTAAATCGTTATCTTCATAATACAAAAAAAAATTTTCATCAAAACCTTCTAATTTTATAAAATTATCTCTGACTGTAAAAAAACATAATATACCAGTTACTTTAGTAATTTTAACCTTTAAACTTTGTTGCTCATTGATATCTGATAATACAAGTAAACCAAAATCATCTTTTAATTCTTTACTAATTTGTTCTAATTTTTCGACACCATTATCTTCAACCATATTATCAGGACTGCAAAATAACAAATATTTAGTATTAGCGTATTTAGCACCTAAATTAGCTGCTTGACCAAATCCCCTATTTTCATTTAGAAAAACTTTTGTATTTTTATAATTTGTTTCTATTCTTTCTTTTAAAGAATAATTTCCAGAATTTTCAATTATTATAATTTTTGTATTTTTTGAAAAATTTTCTATATTTTTATAGATTAAGCTTTCACTTTTGAAAGCAACCATTATTACAGTAGTATTCATTTTAATTTTATAACTTAATTAATTTTATTTTATATTTATTTTAACAATAATTTGTTAAAAAATTGCAATTAGGAGAGATGGCTGAGTGGTTTAAGGCGCACGCTTGGAAAGCGTGTAAAGGAGCAATCCTTTCATGGGTTCGAATCCCATTCTCTCCGCCATCAAATAAGCCTTATTTTA
>Ga0066849_10000831_pt1 | contig 12581 bp, 11 predicted proteins | sample ETNtaG_9_FD_65492 | JGI IMG/M metagenome (GOLD analysis project Ga0066849, IMG submission 65492) | Marine microbial and viral communities from oxygen minimum zone, Eastern Pacific Ocean - ETNP201406SV69 | ecosystem: Environmental > Aquatic > Marine > Oceanic | place: Pacific Ocean: Eastern... | reverse complement strand
TGATGTCACTCTACCTCCATTTTCAGAAGAGCTATAGTATTCTTTCAGGTCTGAACCACCACCACAAAATGAGACTCTTAGGGGTGTTCGGCTAACTATCATAAGGCAGCCGACTATGCTCTTATTCAAGAAAGACACCCCTATTAGTTCCATTATTTCGCATTTCAAGATGGGGGAAGGGTTATTGACATGTGTCTAAGCCCATTAGGTGGAAAGACCATGAATTCCCTGATTACGATGAACGATTTGACGAATGAAGACATTCATAGAATACTTACAGATGCCGAAAAATTGTTACCTGTTGCTAAAGGACATTTACACTTACCCTTGTTACAAGGTAAGATTCTTGGCAATTTATTTTTTGAACCATCTACGCGGACTAGAATGTCATTTGAAACCGCAATGAAACGCCTAGGTGGCGAAGTAGTAAATTTAGGTGCAGTGGCATCTTCCTCGGTTGTTAAAGGTGAAACACTACATGACACCATAAGAATGGTTGATGGCTATTCTGATGTAATTGCATTAAGACATCCATTACAAGGTGCAGCACAATATGCATCAGATTGTGCAAATGTACCTATTGCAAATGCAGGAGATGGTGCTGGCCATCATCCCACCCAAACAATGCTTGATTTATTTACAATTAAACAAGCGCATGGGCGGATAGATAATTTAAATGTGGTTTTAGTTGGAGATTTAAGATTTGGAAGAACTGTTCATTCTCTATCATATGCATTAGTAAGATTTGGTTGTAAATTAACACTTGTAAGTCCAGAAAGCCTAGGTTTACCTGATGAGATTATTAGTGAATTAGAAGCTCAAGGAGGTGAACTTGAAATTACCGAACAGCTTAAACCGCAATTGGAAAATGCTGATGTTGTATATATGACTAGAATTCAAAAAGAACGATTTCCTGATGAAGATGAATATGTTAGAGTTGCAGGAGTATACAAATTAGTTGCTGATGATTTATCATCAGTGAAAAAAGACATGATTGTTATGCATCCTCTACCAAGAGTTGATGAAATAAGTCCTGATGTAGATTCAACAAGACATGCTGCATATTTTGAGCAAGCATTTAATGGGGTAGTAACAAGAATGGCATTACTTTGTGATATGCTAAATATCCCTCTTCCTGAAAAAATTGGAGGTGAACAATAATGACTGCTGATGAACAATCAATGAGAAGAGTAACTGCAATTAGAAATGGCACTGTAATTGATCATATTCCTGGAGGCATGGTTTTACAAGCATTACAAATTTTTAATGTAGATGGTAGACAATCAAATCCCATTTCTTTAGTAATGAATGTACCATCAGGAAAACTTGGTACAAAGGATATTTTGAAAATCGAAGATAGGGAACTTACCCAAGAAGAATTAGATAGATTAGCATTAATTGCTCCTATTGCCTCAGTTTCAATCATTAGGAATTACTCTGTAGCTGAAAAATTATCAATTCAACTATCTGATGAAATGATTAATGTTGCACATTGTGTCTATTCTAATTGTATAAGTAATGCTGTTAGAGAACCTTTGTCTCATCGTCTAAAAGTACTAAGTACCTCTCCAATGACATTACAATGTCATTATTGTGGAAGAAATCAAAATCTAGAAAGATTGATTGAAAATTTACTGTGAGAATATGCGCATTATTTCTTGGAATGTAAATGGTATTAGAGCAGCCATTCGCAAAGGAATGGATTCTTTCATTGAAGATATGAAACCTGATATTTTAATGTTGCAAGAAATTCGATGCTTGGAAGAGCAACTACCAAAAAATTGGAATCCTCCTCTTGATATGACATATTCTTGGCATCCGGCAATACGTAAAGGATACTCAGGAGTTGCTACATTTTCAAATGAAAAATTTAAGACTATTGGAAAGGGAAAAGAAAATGATAAAGACGAAGAAGGTCGAGTATTAATAACTAAACATGGAGATATAACCCTAATAAATACATATTTGCCAAGTGGAAGTTCAAAAATTGAAAGACAAATGTATAAAGAAAAATGGATGGAAGATTTTTTAATTTGGCTTGATGAATTTGTTTCACTTGATTCCCCTGTTATTGTTGCAGGTGATTTAAATATTGCACATACAGAAAATGACATTTGGAATCCTTCTGGAAATAAAATGAGTTCTGGATTTTTACCGCATGAGAGAAAATGGTTTGATCGTTTACTAGAATGCGGGTGGACAGATGTGTGTAGGAATTTTTTCGGTGAAAAAAAAGGTCCATACTCTTGGTGGTCAAATAGAGGAAGAGCAAGAATACTAAATAGGGGGTGGAGAATTGATTATTTTCTGGTTAACAAAGCCGCTGAAAAATTAATCACAAATGCAGAAATAAATAGAGAAGGGGGTTTAATTGTAAGTGATCATGCTCCAGTCATTATTGATTTGAAATTATGATTGTTCAACTAACCATTGTTTCATGATACATGCTTTACAAATTTCTTGACTGGTAATTTCACCACAAGATTTGCAATTATTTGCAACTTTATTAAATTTAATTTCTTCTGCAGTTCTACTTTTCATATACATCTCCTTTACTGAATCTGAGGAATGTACTAATCCATGTCTAGTACCTGGAACAGCATCTTCCATCCTAGCAACAATATCTCGATGTAAAATTCTCAATGCTTGATGAGAATGGGGACATTCATCGTCATGAAATGGTAAATCCAAGGACATTGCATATGCTTGAACCTCTTGTTCTGGAATCCACCTAATTGGTACAATTCTTGGAGCCATCCCTTTAATCGGAGACCATGAATGTGGTGCTAATCTTAATGTCCTATCCAAATCTCCTTTTTGTAAATTCATTAATACTGTCTGAGCCATATCATCTAAATTATGCCCTAAAGCAACGTAATCTGCATTAACTTCTGATGCTAATTTATTTATTCCTTGGCGTCTAAAAACACCACAAAATGAACAAGGTGACATTCCTTTTACTTCTTCATGTTTTTCACCAATTTTTGGAATTATTTTTACTACATTATCCATATCATCAAAGCCTAGTGATCTGTAACTCAAAGATTCAAATTCTATACCTAGAGTTTTTGCTAACTTTTCTGCGCACTCCATTGAAGGTTTCCTATACCCCTCAATTCCCTCATTCACACACCCTGCAATTAATTTAACATCATTTCGGTTTTTTAAGAAATGATGTAGTGTTTCTAAAAGTACTGCAGAATCTTTTCCTCCACTAACTGCAACCATTATTGTTGTTAATTGATTTTTGTCACTTTTTGGAAGAATTAATTGTTTTCGTAATTCTTTACCAATTCTTTTTCTGACGCTACGAATTAAACAACTTGAACAATAATGTTGTCCTGAATATTCTTGAAATAAAATAGCAGATTTTCGACAACGGGAACATTGTGAAATATCAATAGCCGACATTGATACCCGCAGTGAATCTAATGCTTCAATTCATCGGGAAGATTGAGCCTTCGAAAAATAAAATAATTGATTATGATTTTTTAATTCAAAATGACGACACATTAAACCATTAATTTTTCTCCAGTGCTCCATTCTATTCTCAATTAAAGGAACATGATAATACCTTAATACTGATGATGAATCTGGTAATGTCCAAGAAACCCAAACTACATCTTCATTTTCTTTATCTATTTCTCCCTTTATGACAGAAGAAGCAGAAGGGTCCCAACATGAAATTAAAATCTCTCCATCATTTACTAATACTCTTGCAAATTCATTTATTGCTGTTTCACATAAATCAAAAGGTAAATGATGTAAAACTGCAATTGACATTATTGCATCAAATTCATTATGAGGAAATGGCAAATCACAAATATCTGAAACAATAATATTTGAACCAGATCTACCCATTTCAGTTTCTGATTTAATTGTGGCATTTACCATACTCAAAGAAATGTCAACTGCCGACACATCAAACCCCATCTCATTTGCTAATCTTACATGCCTTCCATTTCCACATCCTGCGATTAATATTTTCAAAGAACCTGCTGATTGTTTTAATTGTAATTTTGTCAACCAATCAACTACAAAATCCCATGTCTTTGTACGCTTTTTTCCAAAATCTGAACCTATCGAATCATAAGCTAATTTGACTGATTTTCTTGGGTCCATACAGTACGCTAGTATGGTTTAGATTTGATTGTTTGGAAAGACCACTAAAAAAGGATTATTATTCAATTTAATTTTTAATTTTTCAATTGAAAAATATATCAATTCACGTATTTTTGGCATAATTCTATTTGTGTAATAATAAACGCATTAGAGACGATATCTCCCCAAACATCTTGAACTAGTAGAGATACTAATTCGGTTTGAGATACATGTTACAACGGTTATTGGCATCATTTTGTCAAATCCCAGGAGTCCAATTTGCAGCAATTATCGATAATATTGGTAATGAATTGATGCAAACTTATAGTACTAATAGACAAGACGTTTCATTCATGGACTTTGGTGGGCTGTTGCAAACACTTGATATGAGTTCAAAATTATTCGACATGGGTGATGCAACTCAATGCTGGATTGAATCAAAAAATGGTAGTATTCTTCTGTGTGCATTGCCCGATAGAAAATATATTGGATTATTAACTTCTGAAAATCCAAATATTGGTCGTTTAAGTTATGAATTAAATACAAAAAAAGAAGCAATTGCTCAATTAATATAGGTGGAAGAAAATGTTTAGTTTACCCTTGGGAGATAATGAAAAGAAAGGTTCAAATCCAGATTTGGATATGAAAAGTAGCGAAATTGATTACGGAGTAATTAGTTACTTTCTACCTAGAACAAAAACACCGTGTGGATATCGTTTAATCGCTGGCAAAGAAGTTGTTGGATGTTTAGTTCAATCTGGAAAAAGGAAAATATATGTTGGGGCGAAAGACGCCATTGAAGAACTTAAAAAAATAAATAAAAAAAATAAATTAAAAACTTTAAGACATTCATGGACACAAAAAGAATTTGCTGAGGTTGCCATATTAATTCCAGCAGCATTCTATGATCTGAACTCGTTAACATGGGTTTCTGCGAGACAATCATTCTCTGATGGGTTTGACTCATTACAAGCAAGTTCATTTGTTGATACTCTGACTGACAGAGCCTCTGTTATTGGTGCATTAGCATCACAACAAGGTATGGTAATTCATTCCAAAGGTGAATTGCCAGGAAAAACTGAAGATGTTGCTGCAACGATAAAAAAAGAATTAGATCGCTCAACAAAATTCGTAAATAAATTAGAATTACCTACATTGAATAGAGTAACAATGCATATGCAAGATGGTTCATTATTAATGATTAGAGTAGATGATTTAGATGTTGTTGCTTGGGTCTCAGAGGGAGCTGATCATGATGCGATATTAATCGATTCAATTGCTAAATTAGATTCCCTTCCAGTATCAAATATTGCTGATGATGATGGAAGTATGCTTGAAGGTGGTTTAAATACACTCGAAAGAAAGGGAGGTTTAGACAATTTACTTTCTATGTTCTCTAGAGGTAATTCTGAATCAATTAACGGATATATCAGAGTCGAAAATGATGAAGATGTTGTAGATATTCTCATTTGTGACGGTATACCTGTAGGTGCTCGTTCACAAAAACCATTGTCTGTCTCAGAAGTTGCTTATAATTCAACAGCTCCTAAAGCAAAATTAACACTTAATTCTCTACCAAAGGTAGGTAAATTAAAAAATCATCTAAATACAACTCCAAAATTTAATTTAAATTCATTTTGTGCAAATATTGCTAAAGCAAGAACTAGATCAAAAGATAGAGAAAAACAAATCAATAAAAGATTGATGAAGATGTTTGGATTTGCTATTGGTGTAGAAGAGTTGACAGACGGACTAAGTAATTGGACATTAAAAGAGAAAAAATCTACTGGTGCAAAATTACTTCCGAAAGCACAAAGTGGAAAAATGCTAATGCCAACATCTGTTGTAGATTCTAGTGAATATGACAAAATAAAACAAGAGCAAGCACGTTTAATTAAAGAAGTCGCAAGAATGGAAAGAAAACGAAGTGACGTGAAAGCATCTTATGATGCTTCTAAAGTAGAAGTTGATGGCATGCGTGTAAGAATATCTGAAATGCAAAAATTAAATTCTGATAACGTAGATGAGATTTCACAATTAAAAATAGAATTAAGAGAATCAACAAATGGACAAGAATTAGCATTAAATCGTAATGAAAGTCTTACTCAAAGAATTAAAGAATTAGAAAATCAAGTTGAAAAACGTATTGAAGAACTTGCGCAAGCAGTAGGTGAATCTGAAAGTCGGGAAGAATTACAGAAAATGGTTAGTAAGCTTTCAGAACAAGAAATTCGATTGAAATCAGAAATTGAAGCAGGAGATATTAGATTAAGACAATTAAGGTCTTCAATCGATGCTGATGATAGAAGACACAGAATGGTTGCAGACCAATTAGAAGCACAAAGAGAAAGACATCGCCAAGCAACTACAATTTCTAATGAATTAGAGAGAAGAATTGAAAGTCAAAATAAAGAATTAGAAGAATTAGATGCTGAAGGAAAATCTCATAGAAAATTAATGGAGGAAGAAAGAGCACACTTCTTAGATTCAGAAAGACGTTTAGGGCATCTACATGCCGAAGTTCGTGAATTAGGTGAAGAAAGACGTAGAATTATGAGAGAATTAGGTGATTTAGGTGCAAGACGGTCTGAAGCTGAAACCGAAGTTAATAATTTGATTACTACTGCTGAATCATTAAAAGGTGCCCATGATGCAGCGTTAGAAGACATAAATGAAGCAGGAATTATTAGAGCTAAATTACGTGATGAACCTTTAGCTCAGGCACTATTAGGACAAGATCACGGATTCTCTTCTCTTGCACCAATTATGCAAAGATTAGATAGAATGCGAGAATTAGGGTACAGTTTAACACTTATGGATAGAGCAATTGAGAGAGGATTAACCATAATTCAACATAATGTCGATAATGTTGCTAAAACTCCAAGATACTTATTATCAACTGAAGTAATGGATTTATTAGAATCCCAAACACCAGAAACAGCAGGAACAATTAGGGGACTAACTAATTGGTCAGTAAGGCAAAGGCTTGAAAGTAAATTAAAAGAAGCTGTGCAATTAGTTGTTTTAGATTTAGAAGGTTTATTAGATGAATTTGAAAGATCAACTACATTACTAAGAAAAATGAGGCAAATGATTACGCAACTTGAAGAATTAGGGGTCCCCAAAGATACATTGTATCGTCTTGAGGCTTTGTGTAATAGACCTGAAGCACTTCCCCATATCGCAAATAATTTACGTGAAACAATACAATCCGCTCTAGATTCAATTTATCTTGAAGCGGATGAAGGTGATGCTGGTACTGCTGTAATAATGGAGGAAACTGCGAAATCATTAGATGATGCAATGAAACAACTAGATGAAACAGGACTTACTTTCAGTTCAAAAAAGCCTACTTCACTATGGAGATTTCAAGAAGATGGACTTCTTCCACATGAAGATGTGAAATTAGAATCTGAAAGGCCAACTGTTTCAGAAGAAATTATTCGTGAATTAAATCCACATAATGCTAGTAATGCCGAAAGTGTTGAAGTTAGCAATGATGCTGTAAATGATGAAGATGGATGGACTTCTATGGAAACGATTTCAACTTCAAAGGAAAATGATGAAGGTTCAAATGAGAATGATGAATCATTTGAAACGGATAACAGAATAACTATTGATGCAGAATTAGCAAAATTAGACCATGCATGGGAACGTAGAAATATTAATTCTGAAGAAGAAGGTGAAGATGATTCTCTAGATGAATTGAATAAAGAAGTTGATAATTTCGACATCTGAGGTGAAGTTAAATGGAAAAAGAGCTAAATCAGCTCACACTGATAGGAAGAACTGAATCAAGTGGGAAAAAGTACCCCATATTTCTAGAGCGTATAGGACTGATTGTTTCAATAATAATTACTATTTTATTAACAACAGAACTTTTGAATTATTTTGAATGGCCTACTGTTTATAATATCTTTTTTTATTCCTGTTTAGCACCATTATTTGCTCTTTCATTTGCAGAAATAATTGGAAGAGTTATTCAATCATTAAAGAATTAAAATTCCTCTTGTGGCGGTGTCACATCAACTCTTTTTTGATACACTGATTCAATAATACCACTGATCCTTTGCCAAGGTAAAATATATCTTAAACCTGCAAGTAATAATAAAAATAACATTGCTGAAATTACTAATCCATATGTTAGTTCTAGTTCAATGGATTCCTGAATTTGATAAGCCCATTGTCCATCTCCTGGTAATGCTGCCACCATAGATAATAGAAGTGTATGGAAACCTAGTGCAATAATTGTTGTAATACCACAAAGACTCATTAATGCAATTGTTTGAATCATATGCCCATTCAATAAATTATAAAATTGTGTTACATATTCAGGATCTTTCTTACAAGTTTCAGGTAATCTAAATGCATACTCAAGGTACCTAATAACTCCCATTGATGACTCTTGAAAAATAATTAATAACAATGAAAGTTGTAAAAGGCTAAATTGATTTGGACTAATTAATCCAAGTATTGTCGGTTCTCCTGCCAATGAAGGTATTTTCTTTAATCCCTCACCAGTTACTCCAAATAATAGGTCTTCAATAATCTGGAATGTTAATAATGCATGTAAAATAAGGAATAATAACATTATTCCGGTTGCCCAAGCTATAGCATTCTTTGAAAGCCCCCAAATTCCTCGAATTCCTAATACTAAGGGTATAATATAAATTCCAATTAAGATTACTTCCAATACTACAATTACTCCTTTGAATAATGATTCTACTGAATCATCTGGTGGAATCCACCATTCTCCTTTTCCAAAATTAGAAAATAACCATTTTAACATAAACGGACCAAATAACCAAAGTACAAATGCTAATAATAATCCTAAACGTACTCTACGTTGAATTACTGGATTTTGGAATGTTAAAGCGGCTATTCCTCCTCCAATAATTATACTCAATACCATAATTGGATAGAATCTTCCTAATCCTACAGCCTCTTCTCCTGTCAACCAAGCTGGTAAAGGCATATCTAAATTAGCGGATTTAAGTTGAGTGTCAAAAAATTGAATTGCCAAAGCATGATCAATAGAATCAACAATATACAAATCCACCATTTTTAGATACATCCACAATAATGCAATAGTACTGATTACTTGTAAAGTTACGACTTGCCATTGAATTCTTAATAACCTCAAATGCAGGGTTCGCATTCCTTCTTGTTGTGGTTGAACATCATCTGCCATTATTAATTCACCTCACACTTCCTTTACTTGCAACAATGCTTGAGATAATTCTACATCTGGCATCCAATCAATGACTGATGCTCCAAACCCTGCTAAACCTGTCAATCTATTTTGACGTTCTAATTTTAAGACCTCATAACTCATTCTAGGGATCCTACTTACCAATCTTTCAAAATCAAGGCTTGAAGGTGATAATATTGTTACTTCATGGCCTCTCCCTACTAAATCACGTACTGCATTAGGTACTGTTCCGTCACCTTCAATACTACTGATAAGAAATACGGGTGAACCTCTACTAAATCTTGGTGAAAGTGAATTTGTCACAGCTTGAAGTGGCATTGTTCCTTTTGGAACTACTCCTGCTAAACTACTTAGAATTTTGAAATATTGTTTATCTCCTGTATCTGCTGGAAGATATGAAACACTATCATCATAAATTGCTAAGGCAACACTATCCCTTCTTTTAATAAAAAATGCTGCTAAGGAAGCTGCAGCAACTGCCCCCATTTCTAATGGATTTTTTAGAACTGTACCAATTCGACTAATGTCCCTACTATCTAAAATAATGAATAAATCTGTTACTGCATCACGACATTTTTCATTCACCATTAATTCTCCTGTTCTAGCAAAAGCCTTCCAATTAATATTTTTGAACGGATCACCGGTTACATATTCTCTAAGGCTATAAAATTCTGAACCTGGTCCAGGTGTTCTTAGTGTTGATGCTCCAGTATACATTTTTGGAGTTCTACTGCGAATAAATGCTTCTTCAACATCCTTAACTTGTGGAAATACAATCAAATCACTGTGGTGGCTAACAAACATTTCTTGTGCAAATAAATTAAATGTGTTTCTAAATCTAATACTAATAGGACCTATAGAGTAATGACCTCTTAATGGACATCTTAAAGAGTATCTAATCCTTGTACTCTGACCTGGTCCCAAATTTACTCTCATATAATTCAAACCACTTCTTAATTTCATTTCATGAGGTACATTATCATAAATTTCTAATTGCTGTGTACGTCTCATAGAACGATTAGTAATTCTTAACTCAACAAATAAATCATCGCCTTTATACAAATTATCTGCTGAAAGAATTCTTTGAACTTCTACATTTCCATGTCCTTTAATCCAACCATTTAGAACTGTAAATGCAATAAATGTTAATCCAATTACCATTAACTGAAAATTAGAGATCATCATTCCAATCAAAACAAGAGAGATTCCTCCTGTAATACTGAATGCTGCTTTTCTTGTCCACATTGTTATCAACCCTTTTGCCACGCTTTAATTCGTTTAACTATCGCAACTGTTTGTTCTAAATCATATTTCTTATTTTCAAAAACAAATTTTATTAAGTCAGGATCATTTATCATTTCTTGTAACTTTTGAGCAGGCATCCTATCAAATTCCTCTCTAGATAATGCATTTAAATTTCTAACTCTTGATAAAAATACTTGTTTGATTTTATTTGTTCTCGTGTAATACCCATATCTTTTGGCATCTCCGAATCCATAATAAATAATATTGAATATGTGCCTCCAAGGTTCTGGATCTGTTTTCTTGATTAATACTGCCTCAAATGCTAAAAATAACAAAATGAAAAGTAATAACATACCAATACCGTCTCCTGTTAAATAAACTAATAAAAAGTAAACTAAATTATATGCATCAGTAAATAAGACATTTTGACTATGTCTGCTTTCATCAAAAATTACCATTGCATCACTACTTGCAATAATCGCATCCTTATTTGTAAAATTATTTGCAGTTAATGCAGATTCAGCAATAACATCTAAAATCCATTTCCTATTATCATTAACTGGTATATTTGCAATTGATTTACCATCTTCATCAAATTCACCTGAATTAGCAGAATCAAAGTCATATATGGCATTAATTAATGCACTTCCATCACTAATGAAATAAATTCTTCCACCTCTAGAATCTGCACAATCAGAGGAATCGCATGTTTCAATATATACGTCAAATGGACCCTGTGCATCTGCTTCAGATTGAGCAGTTTCTGTTTCAAGAGTAATCTTTCCATCATTATTTAAATCTAAATATGATTGAGGGCTTGAGCGTCCCACCGCTTCATAATATGAAAAATCTCCAGAAAATTCTATTGATTCAAATGCTGAAGGTGCATTAAGCAACAAATTATAATCGGGACTATAATCAATCATTTTACTTGTTGAATTATAATGGTGGGCACATAATCCTGCTTCTTCTTTTGTTGCAAAAGTTATTTCACTTTCTGACCAACGAGAACATGGATGCATTCCAGTACCTGTAGGATCTGTTCCTTGATGCCACCTTGAATGACCAATATGAAATTCATCTGAATTTTCCCAATCTGTATGATTTTGGCTGATGTTCATCCATACATAATTATAATCTAATTCAACTGCATATTCATCATCATATAACCTATGGTTACTATAACTTATTCCTACTTCATCTGCAATTCCACTTGAAAAACCAAAGTCATCTAAAACAATCACAGTTCCCCCCCTAGAAACAAAACTAGTAATTGCTGAAATTTCAGATGTACTGTAACCTTCTGGTTCACTAAAACTAATTAATCCAGAATCTGAACCAATAGATGGTAATGAAAATGTATCCTTTTCAACACCACTAATTACAAAAGTAGAATTTGTGGGGTTTTCAATTTCATTTAGTAATAAAGGACTTGAAACTAAACTTTTTGTATCAATACCTAAATCTGAAATCTCTTTTCTAAATTCTGAAATATCATCCCAATCATTATCATATGCTGATAATTGCTTTGTGTTTCCTAAATTAATATAACTTGAAAGTAATAGCCAAACAAGGAATAATAACGCGATATAAAAACTAGAAATAAGGGTACGACGTTGAATTTTTCTAAATTTATTTTTAGCCAACACTAACACCCAGCGCTAAGCGCTAACCAAGCGACGGCATTGACTGCCTTAATACGCTTACTGGGTCATGATTAGACTATCTTCTTAGATAAATTGAGCCTTCTAGCCTATCTATTTCGCTTGGGGGAACCTGAACAACATCACCTACAACATTCCAAGGTAATTTTTCTGGATTTATTCCTTTTTCTAATTTAACACAAATAAATTCTACATTTCCATTACTATAATTAATATGAATTTCTGTAACTTTTCCTAATAATGCTTCTCCACGATCATAAACGTCTCTACCTACAAGCTCATATCCAAAAACTGTAATACTAATATTCTCACCTCAAACTGATTCCATACCTCTTTGAGTATCTTTTCCTCTGCGTACT
>Ga0066849_10000830_pt1 | contig 12588 bp, 14 predicted proteins | sample ETNtaG_9_FD_65492 | JGI IMG/M metagenome (GOLD analysis project Ga0066849, IMG submission 65492) | Marine microbial and viral communities from oxygen minimum zone, Eastern Pacific Ocean - ETNP201406SV69 | ecosystem: Environmental > Aquatic > Marine > Oceanic | place: Pacific Ocean: Eastern... | reverse complement strand
AATCGGCATTTATGGTTTTTCCAGGTGATTAACGAGATCCTGGACCTCGACATGCCATTTTCAACGATGCATATCTCGTCGAAACCGATCGCCCCCATTTTCAAGAAACTATTATACTCTAAAAAAGGAAATGCCGCAGAATTTACAAATCAATTGAAAACCCTGCGGCTAATTTCCAAATTATAAGGCTCTGAACGCCAACCCAGAGCCCTATCACTTTTTCACTTGCCAACCTCTTCATTTTGAATTCTTTATGAATCCTGCCAAAAGAGGCCTATCAATATAAATGAAGAAAAAAATTGAAGGCAATAGAGAAAATAAAGATTTTGAAAAAAAATGCAAAGTTTAAAGTTTTACATTAAGTGTAGATTATTTTTTAATTTAAAAATGTTGTTCTTTTGATAAATTCAATAACAATATGTAAAATCCAACCTCAATAGATAAGTATATCAATAGGAGGAGCTATGGGAAATCTAGATCGCAGACAATTTCTTGGGGCCATTGCTAAGCCAGCAGCTACGGCATCAATGATAGTGTCAAGCCCAACTTTAATGGCAAATGCATATTCAAAAATTAAAAAAGTATCTGGTGATCCAAAATCAATTGCTAAAGATGAATCTTACTGGAGAGAAATACAGCAAGGATATACCGCTGATCGCGGACTTATTAATTTAAACAATGGTGGAGTAAGTCCCTCACCTACTGTAGTTCAAAATGCATTAAAACGATATTTAGATTTCTCTAATACATCTCCTGCTTACTCAATGTGGCGTATTCTTGAACCTCAAAAAGAAACAGTTAGAAAAAGAATGGCTAGATTTTTTGGTTGCGATACAGAAGAAATAGCATTGACTAGAAATGCATCGGAGGGACTTCAAATTTGTCAGAATGGATTTGATCTTGAGCCTGGAGATGAGGTATTAACAACTACTCAAGATTATGGTCGGATGATCAGCACTTTTAAACAAAGAGAATGCAGAGATGGAATAGTTATGAAACAATTTAAAATTCCAGTACCTGCGGAAAATGATAATGAAATTGTAAAACTATTCAAGCAAAATATTACTCCAAAAACAAAACTGATTCTTATGTGCCACATGATCAATATAACAGGTCAAATTCTACCCGTTAAAAAAGTTGTTCGCATGGCTAGAAAGTATGACATACCCGTAATAGTAGATGGTGCTCATACATTTGCTCATTTTGATTTCAATATTGATGACCTAGAATGCGATTATTATGCTACAAGTTTGCATAAATGGCTTTCTGCTCCTTTTGGCACTGGTATGCTTTATGTGCGTAAAAATAAAATAGAAAACCTTTGGCCAATGCAGGCGGCTTGGAGTAATGACTGTAAAAATGATGATATTAGAAAATTCGAAGAAATTGGTACTCACCCTTGCCCCAATAAAATAGCCATTGGAGATGCACTTACTTTTCAGCAAGGTATTGGAAGTAAGAATAAAGAGGAACGACTTATTTATTTACGAGATCGTTGGGCAAAAAGGCTATTAAAAAACGATAGAGTTAAATTGCATACAAGTTTAAAGCCTGGCAAAAGTTGTGCTATTGCAACCGTTGAGATTAAAGGTATCGATACGTCAGCTGTAGCAAAAGAACTTTGGGATAAATATAGAATTTTTGTTGTTGCAATTAATCATGCTGAGTTTACAGGTTGTAGAGTAACGCCTCATGTTTATACAACTGTTGAAGAGATTGATAGATTTGCTGATGCTATGGAAACAATAATTAAGAATGGTGTAGGATAATGCAAAAAGTTATTTTGATATTTATTTGTCTAAATATTCTAGGCTGTGAAGTTGATTTTTCTACAAAAATAAAAGCCGGAAATAATAAAATAGTTATTGTAACTGATAAAGCTCCTGCGGCTATTGGTCCCTATTCACAAGGGATTTTAGTAGACAACACTTTATATTTAGCGGGACAAATTGCTTTAGATCCATCTACAAGGGAAATAGTAGATGGAGGTATAAAAGAGCAAACTGAAAGAGTAATGGAAAATTTAGGCGCAGTACTAAATGCGGCTGGGTACGATTTTGGAGATGTTGTTCAAGCACAGGTATTTATATCAGATATGAATAATTATAAAGCAATGAATGAGGTATATACTAAATATTTTGATCGAGCTCCCCCAGCTAGAGCTGCGGTCGAAACAGTATTGTTTCCAGGAGCTTTAATTGAAATTATGATGACTGCACAAAAGCCTTAATTCTTATTGCACTCATCTCCTTCACCATAATTTACAATTAGGCCATCATTTATTGTTTCCCAGGAAACTATTGAATCAATAAAAGTTGAGTTTTCAAAATTGCCGGATCTTCCGCCGCCATACAATGAATCGTATGGACATAACCAACGAAACATTGGGAGTCCCATTTCTCCGGTTACTTGATTCCCATTTGCTGCTGTAAATACTACATTTTGGCGATAAGTTTTATAAACATTATCAGTCAAATTAATAATATATCCGGAAAATGATAGTGAATAGGTAGTTGGCATGCCAAACCCACCACCGGCTTCAACAACCCGAAATTTATCGAGGTTAAGTTTTGGCAAACTATTGTCAAATGTTTCCCCTTCATCTTCTGAACAGCCAATAAATAGTATACAAAATAGAATTAATTTTTTCATGTTAAATTTGTGATATCCTATCATTATTATTAATGGAAAATACTTGTTTCTGAATTTCGTTTCAAAATAATAATATAACGTAATTTCTTTATCGATTATTAATGATTATGAAAAAAGCTGTTATATTATTATCTGGAGGTCTTGATTCTGCAACATGTTTGGCAATAGCAAAACAAGATGCATATGAACTTCATGCATTATCATTTAATTATGGCCAAAGACATGAGTTTGAGATTGATGCAGCTAAAAATGTTGCAAGTTTTATAGGAGTCGAGAATCATATAAATCTTAAGATTGATCTCCGAGCATTTGGTGGATCTGCGCTTACCGACGATATTGAAGTTCCTAAAGAGCGTAATACAAGTCAAATCTCAAATGAGATTCCTATCACATATGTTCCTGCACGAAATACAATTTTTCTTTCATTTGGGTTGGCTTTTGCAGAGACAATTAAATCGAATGATATATTTATTGGAGTAAATGCACTTGATTATAGTGGATACCCTGATTGTAGGCCTGAATATATTGAATCTTTTCAGAAGATGGCTCAACTTGCGACAAAATCAGGTACAGAAAAAAATAATCAAATAACGATTCATACACCATTAATTCAATTAACAAAAGCTGAAATCATAAAAAAAGGATTGGAGCTCGGTGTCGATTATGGAATCACTCATTCATGTTATGATCCGTTTAATAATGGCAATCCTTGTGGATCCTGTGATGCATGTCAAATTAGAATAAAAGGATTTTCGGATGCTGGTCTTACAGATCCACTAGAATACAAGAAATAAAATGTACTCTGTAAAAGAAGTTCACTATACTATTCAAGGTGAGGGCTATCATACAGGTAGAGCTGCAGTATTTTTAAGATTTACTGGATGTAATTTATGGTCTGGACTAGAGAAGGATCGCGAAAAGGCAATATGTAATTTTTGTGATACCGATTTCGTTGGAACAAATGGCCCAGGTGGAGGAAAGTTTGATTCAGCAAAAAAGCTAGCAAATCATGCCCTTTCATTTTGGCCTGATTATTCAAAGTCAAAACCGTTTGTAGTCTGTACAGGAGGAGAGCCTCTACTACAAATTGATAAAAATTTTATTGATCGTTTTCATCATTTTGGATTTGAAATAGCTGTGGAAACAAATGGAACAGTTATACCGCCAAAAGGAATTGATTGGGTTTGTGTTAGTCCAAAAATTGGAAGTGAACTAAAATTAAAGAATGGAAATGAGCTCAAATTTGTTTATCCTCAATCAAAAGTTGATCCAAAAGAATTTGAAAATTTATCATTTGATCATTTTTCACTTCAACCGAAGGATGATGAAAATAAAGAAAAAAATACAAAAAAAACTATTGAGTATTGCCATCAACATCCTAATTGGAGAGTAAGCCTTCAAACACATAAATTTTTAGGTATACCTTAGGATTAAAAATGAAAATATATAAAGATATCACATTTGAAGCTGCACATATGCTTCCGAATGTTCCAGAGGATCATAAATGCCGAAGACTTCATGGACATTCTTTTAAAGTTCGCATTACACTAGATGGCCCTGTAGATGAATCAATTGGATGGGTTGAGGATTTTGCAGATATAAAGAATGCGTTTGATCCAATCTATGAGGAGCTTGATCATAATTATCTTAATGAAATAGATGGATTAAGTAATCCAACAAGTGAAAACCTTGCTAGATGGATATGGGATCGTTTGAAACCACAACTAAATTATTTATCATCATTGGAAGTAAAAGAAACATGTGCAACTGGATGCATTTATAAGGGTGAAGATGGCTAAAGCAGAAGACAAATATTTTAAATTTAAATCTGAAAAAGAAATTAATCCCGATTTCTTAGAAACTTTTACATTTGATAGTCCAAATCAATATATCATGACTGAAACAAATGAATTTAGTGCTGTATGCCCATTTAGTGGTTTACCTGATTTAGCTTATGTAAAAATAGAATACTATCCTGAGAGTGGAAAGTGTATAGAATTAAAATCATTAAAATATTATTTCATTAGTTTTCGGAATGTCGGCATCTATCAAGAGGGTGTAACTAAAAGAATCTATAATGATCTAAAAACGAAATTGAACACAGATAAAATTAGAGTCACAACCATCTATAATACTCGTGGAGGTTTTGATACAACTTGTATAGAAGGAGAAATAGATTAGTATTTTTAAGTGAATAAGTTAATTTTGAACCCACTTTTTCAAGTGTATCAAATAATTTTGGCGATCCGGTAGCTCAGTTGGTAGAGCAGTGGCCTTTTAAGCCATTGGTCGTGAGTTCGAGTCTCACCCGGATCACTGACAAAAAACCCATCTTAATCGGTGGGTTTTTGTTTAGAAGCTTGATAGAAGAATGCTTCATTTAATTACATGAGAAAAATATTTTTCTACAGTGGCCAAAAATATAAGATTAATGGTGTCCCTACTGATACAATAATAATCTCTAAAGGGAGTCCCATTCTCCAATAATCACTGAAACGGTAACCTCCTGGGCCTAAAATAAGTGCATTACACTGATGACCAATAGGTGTTAAGAATGCACATGAAGCACCTACAGCAACAGACATCAAAAAAGGATCAATATTGACCCCCATTGAAATTGCAATACCCACACTTATTGGAGCCATAATCAGCGCTGTGGCCGCATTATTAATAATATCTGACAAGCTCATTGTAATTATCATAATCAAAGCAACTATTGACCAACTTGGCAACCCTTTAGTAATAATGGATACTTGATCGGCAATTAATGTTGTTGTACCTGTGCTTTGGAGGGCATTGCTTATAGGTATCATAGCACCCAATAATACAATAATAGGCCAATCGACATTTTTATATAAATCACGTGCGGGCAATATTCCTGAAAAAACATAAACTAAAATTGCGCCAATAAATGATATAGTTATAGGTAAGATGGATAGCATACTCAAAAGAATTGCAACAGCAAAAATCAATAAAGAATAACTTACTTTAGAGAAGATACCCACTTCTATTTCCCGTTCAGCCAATGGTAACAAATCAAGAGCCATCACATTGTTCTTCAATTCTTCATCTCGGCCCTGCAACAACAGTACATCACCTACGGAAAATTGTACTTTGCCTAAACGCCTATGTATTGGTTTATCTTGTCGTGCAACCGCCATAAGAACTAGTTGGTTCGATGAACGTCTTCGGAGGTAGCTACGTCCTCTCCCTACTAATGGAGATTCTGGTGATACGACTACTTCCATAAAAGAAGTATCTTCATCCTTTAATAAATCAATACGATAACGCATTTCCTTAGTAAGACGTAGACCATATTCATCCATCATTTCCTTTAAATCACCAGGGTCGGCCATGGCCAAAAACTGATTATCTGCTTCTATTTTATGATTCATATTCAAGGGTTTTACTTCACCTCCATCATCAATATATCGAATCAGATTTAGTTTATCTCCAGTTATGTTGTTTACTTTATCTGCGGATTCACCAATTAAGGTACACCCTTCCGGAAAACGAATTTCTGTGACATATTCTTCTAATGAAAAGAGTGAACTAGAACTTGGCTCTATTTGTTTTTGCTTGGGAACCAATCGCCAACCCAACAATGAGACAAAAAGAACACCTAAAATTGCTAGAATACCTCCCACTGGCATGAAGTCAAATAGACCAAAAGGTGTGGGCTCAAAAGATTCTTTCAAAATATTTATTTGATCTAAATAGGCTGCTGCTTTAGATGAGCTATCAGACAAAGCATTTGATAAAATTTGTTGTTGTTGCTCCTTCCTAAAGTTAGAAATAATAATATTTGGTGGGGTACCAATCATAGTGATCATTCCACCCAGAATCGAAGCAAAAGCAATAGGCATTAATAAAATACTGGGAGATCGTTTTTGATTCCAGGCTGTTTTGAGTGTAACAGGCAACATCAAAGCCAGTGCTCCTACATTATTCATGAATGCTGATAGAATCGCTATAACACTACCTAGGCTACTAATATGGGTAGTTTGTTTATTTGTAAATGGTTTTAGATATCGTGCTATGAGATCTACAACACCAGAATTACGTAAAGCTCGGCTAATTATTAGGACTGCTGCAACTGTTATTACTGCTGGATGACCAAAGCCAAGGAAAGCCTGACCTGGATCTTCAACAAGTAAAGAACTTTCGCCTCCAAGAATCCTATCCATCAGAATAAGCACAAAAAGTGCTACTAAAGAAACGATATCATACCTCAAACGGCCCCAAACAAAAAGACCGAAAGTACTAATAATAATTAATGATATTACAATCTGATCATTAGACATGAGTATTAATCTAACAATTAATAATAAAGAACAGAAGTCTAGTATTAATAGAATACTTTGATTTTAAGATCATGGGTTGGAACATCCGTTTTGACATTCTTCCATAGTAACAAAGGGAACAACTCCATCACATCCACCCCAAATAAATTCCTCACATTGTCCACTTTCACTATTGTAAAAATATCTTGGAAGCATTGCCTTACATGGTCCACGATCAGGTGACAAATAACATTCATCATCCATAGATTTATTTTTATCACAACTTATAATTAATAAGTTAAGTATGAATAAAATATACTTCATTCAGCAATTTAATATTTTGGTATAACTCCGATTTTTCCCATTAATACAAGTATGATCAAAAGAACAAGCAGAGCTAAAGGTGCAATTAGAATTAATGATAAAACTATGCGCTTCATTATATATAGTAAAGATTTTTTTCATAGTAAATCCATACAATTTATTAGATAAGTATTTCAAGAAACCGTCAAACTTTCATTATATTATGGTATAAAAGAAGAGAATAAAGAATGGCTTGGATTAAAACAATTGATGAAGATAATGCAGATGGTTCATTAAAAAAACAATATGAACAATTGATTGAACCTTGGGGTGGTGTAGATAATATATTAAAAATACATAGCTTAAATCCTGAATCACTTGCTGCACATGTAAAATTATACAAAACATTAATGTACGGGAAATCACCTCTTAGGAGAACAGATCGAGAAATGATTGCTGTAGTTGTTTCTGCAATTAATCAATGCCATTACTGAATTATCCATCATGGGGAGGGTCTCCTTAAACTAACAAAAGATGAATCGCTCGTTAATCAATTAAAAACAGATTATACTTTGGCTAATATTTCAAATAAACAAATGGCTATGCTTAATTACGCCGCAAAGCTGACTGAAAGACCTGCTGACATATTTAAGCGCGATATTGAGAAACTTAGAGAAGTTGGATTTAAAGACAGATCTATATTAGATATAAATCAAATTGTAGCATACTATGCATTTGTTAATCGAATTGCTGATGGACTTGGAGTTGATCTCGAAGAATTTTGGAATAAAAAATAAATTAATTGAAAAATCAGAAAAATTTAAAACGAGTACTATCTTTAACTGATGCCACAATGATAAATGCTGGCGGTATAATTGGCTCTGGTATATTCATGGTACCTGCAACAGTCGCTCTTTATACTCAATCCTCTTCATTATTTTTTCTTGTTTGGGTTTTAGGGGGGATAGTTACGCTTTTTGGAGCACTATCAATTGCAGAGCTTGGAGCATCAATGCCCAAGGCTGGCGGACAATATGTGTATCTAAATAAAGCCTATGGCCCATTATGGGGGTTCTTATATGGGTGGTCTGCTATTACTGTAATTAATACTGCCTCTATTGCTGCTATTGCAGTTGCTTTTGCAGAGTATTTTGGGTACTTCTTCCCATTCTCATCATTAATCATTAAGAGTATTGCAGTTTCAACAATCATATTGCTTACAATAATAAATATCATTGATGTTAAATCTGGAGCTCGATTCCAAAATATTTTCACGATGGCCAAAATTGCCGCAATAATTGGTATAATTATTTTAGGGATTACAATGGAAGGTGGAACCTTAAATAATTTTTCTCCGTTAACTAGTGATGGATCTCTTTCATCAGCGATAGGATCGCTAGGATTAGCAATGATAGCAGTTCTGTGGACATTCGACGGATGGATATTTGTTACCTATATTGCAGGCGAAATAAAAAATCCAGGTAGGAATATTCCCTTATCAATTTTTTATTGCATAATCATTGTTATGACAATTTATATCAGTATAAACTATGTTCTTGTTTACACACTTGGATTTGAAAAAATGATGACTTCAAATTTAGTTATGTCTGATGCAGCATCTATATTTTTAGGTAATAATGGTGCAGCTGTAGTAACTATAATAATTTTAATATCACTTGTTGGTTCCAATAATGGATTTATTTTAACGAGCGCAAGAATAAATTATGCTATGGCGAAAAAAAATCAATTTTTTCAACAAGCAGCTTTAATTCATCCAAAATTTGAATCACCTGCTAATGCACTTATAATCCAATGTATATGGGCATCAATATTGACTTTTAGTGGAACATTCAATCAATTGATTACCTATATTATTTTTGCATCTTGGATATTTTATGCTATGTCAGCCGGCGCAGTAATTATACTAAGAAAAAATAAACCAGATATGGAAAGACCATATCGAACACCACTATATCCAATAATACCAATAATATTTATTATCTTCGCTATAATAATTACAATTAATACTATTTTGGAAGCACCAAGGGATGCAATATTTGGAATGATTATAATTTTGTCTGGAGTACCTTTATATTATTATTGGAAAAAGTAAATTTTATAAGTGAAAAAAAATATTTTAAATAAGTCATTTGGCTGTCAAAATATGACAGATCCGATACGTAGCGTAATTGTTAAAAATCCGGAGAATGCTTATGTCAGTCAATCAGATGTGGATGAACAATCACCTAAGTTAAATTATTTTGGAACTCCAAAATTTGATGACGCCATAAATGATTTCAATAAGTTCATTGATATATTCATTTCTTTTGGAACAGAAATACATTTTCTTCCAAAAAGTAATAACACAACACTTGATTCAATCTATACTCGTGATACCTCTATTATAACTGATAAAGGTGCAATCATTTGTAATATGGGTAAGAAAGATCGGATAGAAGAACCCATAGCTATTTCAAAATATCTTGAATCAATAAATATACCTGTTATTGGTGAAATTAAAAATCCGGGGACCTTAGAGGGAGGCGACGTTGTTTGGATTGATGAAAGTACAATAGCTATTGGTGAAGGTTATCGAACAAATTCCAATGCAATAGAACAATTAAAAGAATTGCTTGATAAAAAAATAGAAATAATTTCTGTACCTTTACCTCATTGGACAGGCCCAAAAGATTGTCTACATCTTATGAGCAATCTTAGCCCTATTCGAAAAAGATTATTTTTAGTTTATCCAAAACTTCTACCTGTTCCTTTTATAAAATATTTAAATGAAAGAGAAATTAAATTAGTAGATGTACCTGATGAAGAATATCAATCAATGGGTTGTAACGTTTTAGCGTTAGATTCTAATACTGCAATAATGCTTGAAGGAAATCCGATAACTAAAAGCAGATTGGAATCTGAGGGTATAAAAGTTTTAACATATCCTGGAAATGAAATTTCAGTAAAAGGGACAGGTGGGCCAACATGCTTAACACGTCCATTATTAAGAATGAAATAATGACATATCAAAATAAATTTGAAGCAGAAACACAATTAAAGGTATCACCTTTCTTTGAACGCACTTCGAAATTAAATGAATCTCAGGAATGGCGTAGATGGGCTGGATATTTATCAGCAACAAATTATGAATTAAACCATGATAATGAATATTTTGCTATTAGAACGAAAGCTGCTCTGTTAGATATATCTCCTTTAAAAAAATATATAGTTGAAGGACCTGATGCTCAATTTTTTCTTAATAGATTGGTTACTAGAAATATTGATATTTGTAAAGTAGGTCAAGTAATGTATACACCTTGGTGCGATGAAGATGGTCATCAAATCGATGATGGAACTGTACAGCGATTATCTGAACAAAAATTTCGTATTACAAGTGCAGAACCAAACCTTCAATGGTTACAACATAATGCTGTAAATATGGATCTTTCTATTAAAGATGATTCTACAACAACGGCAGCACTTGCTATTCAAGGTCCTAATTCTCGAGATATATTAAATTCTATTTCTTCTAAATCACTAGATAATTTAAAGTTTTTTTGGATGATGGATGCTAATATTGGAGATGTTCCTGTATCAATTTCACGTACAGGATATACTGGTGATCTAGGATACGAAATTTGGATTGATTCTGCGGATGCATTATCTGTTTGGGACATACTTGTAGATAAAGGGAAGCTTTTGGGATTAACCCCTACAGGTCTTCAGGCATTAGATATTTCAAGAATTGAAGCAGGACTAATTTTGTTAGATGTAGATTATATATCAACTAGACATGCAATAGTTGATAGTAGAAAATCAACACCCTATGAGTTAGGATTAGGTTGGACAGTCAAAATGAATAAAAAAGATTTTATTGGAAAACGAGCACTTGAATTATCTAAAAAACCAAAATGGAAATTTGTTGGAATTGAGATTGATTGGGAAAATTTAGAAAAACATTATCAAAAATTTGGGCTTGCTCCGGGACTACCACATACTGCTTCAAGAATGAGCACACCATTATTTCGTAATAACAACCAAATAGGTTACGTCACAAGTAGTACTTGGTCTCCAATATTGAAGAGATATATCGCATTAGCTCATGTAAAATCAGAATATAGTCAAGAAGGAACTCAATTCGATTTTGAGTTGAAGGTTGAACATTTTAGAAAACTAACTTCAGCAAAAGTTGTTCAAACTCCATTCTTTAATCCTGAAAGAAAAAGATCATGCCCTCAATAAAAAAATATGATGCAATAGTTATCGGCGGCGGACATAATGGTTTAACTGCTGCCGCTTATTTATCGAGAGCTGGGAAAAAAGTTTTGGTATTAGAAAAAAGATATATTTTAGGCGGAGCAGCTGTGACTGAAGAAATATTCCCCGGTTTCAAATTCTCAGTTTGTTCATATGTTGTTAGTCTACTAAAGGCAAATGTTATTAGGGAACTTATGTTGCCTCGCTTTGGTCTAGAACTATTACCCTTAGAAAGTACCTTTACACCTTTTGAAGATGACTATCTTCTTAGGACTGCAGATCCAGATGAAACTTATAGAGAAATTTATAGACATTCACCAAAAGATGCTGAAACCTATTCACGTTTTGGACCACTTATGGGACAAATAGGTATGGCTGTTAGACCTATTCTTGAAACAGTAGCTCCAAATGCAATAAGACCTTCCTTGTCAGATTTGTCATCAGCAAAAAAACTATTAAATCATATTAAAACCTTATCAAGTGAACAATTTGAATATTTAACAAAATTAATGACAATGAGCTCAGCTGATTTTTTAGATGAATGGTTTGAGTTTGAACCATTAAAAGCTACGATGTCTGCGAGTGGGATAATCGGCACATTTATGGGGCCAAGATCTCCTGGATCAGCTTATGTGATGTTACATCATTATATGGGTGACATTGATGGCGCATTTCGCGCATGGGGATTTCAAAGAGGTGGCACTGGCGCAGTCAGCATGGCAATAGCTAGATCTGCTGAATATTTTGGTGCAGAAATTCTAACAGAGGCAGCTGTCAGCAAAGTAATTGTAAATAATGGAAAAGCATCAGGTGTAGTAATGGAGAATGGAGATGAATACAATTCAAATATTGTTATTTCTGGTCTTGATCCAAAATTGACTTTTTTAAATTTATTAGATGAAAAAGATTTACCTTCAGATTTTGTTAAGGATATAAAAAAATTTCGCATTAGAGGATCTTCAGGAAAAGTTAATCTTGCTTTAGATGCCCTACCAAATTTTAGTGCTTTACCTGGGGATGGACATCATCTTAGAGGAGCTATATCAATTAGTCCAAGTTATGACCATCTTGAAAAAGCATATGATGATGCAAA
>Ga0066849_10000828_pt1 | contig 12593 bp, 7 predicted proteins | sample ETNtaG_9_FD_65492 | JGI IMG/M metagenome (GOLD analysis project Ga0066849, IMG submission 65492) | Marine microbial and viral communities from oxygen minimum zone, Eastern Pacific Ocean - ETNP201406SV69 | ecosystem: Environmental > Aquatic > Marine > Oceanic | place: Pacific Ocean: Eastern... | reverse complement strand
GCGCCCGTGGGATCGACGGCTCCCGTCTACTCAGCACATGAAGTGCGATCATACAACGCCAGGCTGCAGTAAAGCTCTATGGGGTCTTCGCTTGCAGGTTGTGGGTACTGGACTGTGCGCCAGTAATGTCAATTTCGCCGGATGTACCGCGGAGACAGTGGGACTCTCGTTGAGCCATTCATGCAAGTCGCCAATTAAGCGACAAGGTATTACGCTACCTTAAGAGGGTCATAGTTACCCCCGCTGTTTACAGGTCCTTCGTTAGGTTGAAACCCAATTTCAGATACCTGCACTGAGCAGGATTCAGCGACTATACGCAACCTTTCGGTCTAGCAGTCGCCTATGTTTTTATTAAACAGTCGGAGTCCCCTGGTCACTGCGACCAGCTCTCTTCAGAGCTGGCACTCCTTCTCCCGAAGTTACGGAGCAATTTTGCCGAGTTCCTTCGCGGTACTTATTCCGTCACACCTTAGGCTACTCACCCAGGGGCACCTGTGTCAGTTCTCGGTACGGTCATTCATACGGCTTTTCACGGGACCTAGGCATCATCTGTCTTTTGCTCACGCCTTCCCAATCTTCTCATCATGACGATTCTCCGATCGGTTATGGACGCTTCGACGCTCTGACACGAACGCACAAACTAGCCCAAGCCGTCACCATTATTGTATGAAGGCTTACGAATATAAACGCAATTCCCTGTTCGAACATCTCGGTTAAGGATGTCCTTAGGACCGGCTAACCCTCGGCTGATAAACATTGCCGAGGAACCCTAGCCCCTTCGGTGGTGCGGATTCTCACCGCACTATGCTGCTACTCTTCCCTGGATTCTCATACGTACACGGTCCACGAGACCTCACGACCTCGCTTCTATCCGAGCACGTCGCCGCGCTACCCCATCTCCTTTCGGAGGGATGATGTATCGGTGGTCAACTTTAGCCCCGTCCCTTTTCCCGGCCCGCAAGCTTGACCAGTGATCTGTTACGAACTCTTTCAAGGATGGCTGCTTCTAAGCCCACCTTCTGGTTGTCTTCGACCACGGACACGGTTTCTGATTAACACTTAGTTGACACTTTGGGACCTTAACATCATGCTGGTTTCTTCACCTTTCGTCACGGTAGCTTACCCACCGTGGCTCACTCCCTGTTTCTACGACGATTGCATATTCGGAGTTTGACAGCGTACCGAGGGATCGCTCCCCCTAAATACCCAATCAGTGCTCTACAACACAATCTATCTCTACAGAGATCTACCTACGAGTAGTCTCGCGCGGAACCTGCTATTGCCCATCTCGATTGGACTTTCACCCCTATACCCAGCTCCTCCGAGCGATTTGCACATCAGCAACGGTTCGATCCTCCACCCAGCTTTCACCGGGCTTCAATCTGGCCAGGAATAGATCGACGGGCTTCAGGTCCTCCACCACTGACTCCAAGCGAGCACACTTCGTCCCTCGCCCTAAGGCTGCGGACATGTCGGTTTCCCTCCGGCTACGTGGATCTACCACTTAACCTCGCCAGTGATCAAGACTCCCAGGGGCATTATTCGAAACGCACGATATGACGCTGCTCATTTCATCGCTTTCACGCCATATCAGTCTGTTCCTATCTGGTTTCATGGTCTTTTAACATCCCGTAAAGGATACTTTTCAGCGTTCGCTCACGCTACTTTGTCCACTATCGGTCTTGAGTCGTATTTAGGATTGGAAGTATCTGCCTCCCATATTCCCGCGCGATATCCGACGCACGGTACTCTGGGCACGTCACTTGGTCATGTTCACTACGCATACGGGACTTTCACCCTCTATGGTGCGCCGTTCCAGGCGACTTCTGCTTCATGAATTTAGACGAAAGACGGCCCAAACCCCACATTTCCCCTATGTTTCCAAGGGGGATTCGGTTTGTCCTATTCCGTGTTCATTCGCCACTACTAACGGAATCTCGATTGATTTCTTTTCCTCGCCCTACTAAGATGCTTCAATTCAGGCGGTTCCCTTTCCCTAATGGGAATGTCGCAAAGCGACAGGAGGTCCTATTCGGCAATCTGCGGATCCAAGAGATTCATGCCTCTCCCCGCAGCTTATCGCAGCTTGTCACGACCTTCATCAGCTCTCAAGCCGAGCAATTCCCCAGACAGGTTCTGTAGCATCGCGGATTTCCTTCATCCGCTTCACCTGTGTGATATTATTTCCTCTGGTGTTCAGGATATGTCGATCTTCGGTGTCTTGAGCCAAACCGTCTCCCCGCAGGGCGATTCGACCTCTACCGCTTCCCCCATCATGAGCGCATGCTGGGGTGCACTAAGCATCCTCGCGACAAACAACCCGTATATCAACGCAACGGAGACGCATAACGAGATGAAGGTTCAAAAATAGGTCAAAAAGCGATAGTTAAAACACGTACATTTTCTGCAATTACAGTATCTTCTGGACGTGATGATTGTGCACTTTCTAGCATAGATGCTGCGTCCACATTGCGGCCCAATGCATGTAGTGTAACTGCTTGATTGTTCATTCTGTTATGGTCTGGTTCAGCCTCTAACTTACCTGCTGCTTCGAAAATTGGGAGTGCAGTTTCATGTCGATTCGCCGCACCCAATGCAGATGCAAGATTGACTAAAATTTGGGCAGACCCCCTATCCGCCATAGCCGCTTGTCGCAGTGTAAGAATCGCAGCATGAAAATGAGGTAATTCTGCCGGGTCAACTATGGGGTTAGCACTATATTCGGATAATGCCGTCTGAAGTAAACACAAACCATGATTGTTGATTGCAGGAGCATCTCCGGGTCGTTGTTCACATAATTCCATAAACAAACTACTAGCCTCCCCCCAATCCCCCTTTTGCATGAATTCAAATGCAGAAATCATAGATTCTTGTTGCCCTACTTGGAAAGGGGGATCCAATGGAATTGCCCTAGCAGGTAACTGAACTAAGCGTATATCTCCATGAGTTGGATCAAAGGCTGCAGCTGCTTCAGCAGGGTCTACTAAATTATCAAAATCAACCTCTACTTCTGAGAAATTCATTTCATCAGAAAAATCATGATACACGACATCATCTGCATCATCATCTGCATCAACTGTTTGATTTATTTCAGTACGAATAATTGCCCTAGATTGAAGTAAAATCGGCTGATCATCAGGTTCGTCATCATCGTGTGTTTCATCGTAATGTTCGTCATCAACAACAATACCAGGTTCAGTTTCCAATTGAATTTGAGGAGACACTTCATCAGCTATACCTTGAAGTGGAAGGTTTTCATCAAAATGTTCTGACGCCAAAAGATTATCATTTTGAGAATCTGATTCATCAAATATGAGATTAGAACGAGTCCCGGCTCCAAATAATAACTGAACTTTGGGGGATGCTCTTGCCCCACCTAATGTAAATGGAAGATTATTTTTGGATTCTGAATCATTGGATGGAGGGCCACTTAATCCATCTACTTCGGGAAGAATTTCTACGAGTGATTCAGTTCCAGGTAATGGACCGGAGGGGAGATTATCGTCCTGATCAATCTCAACAGTTGAACCAAATATGCTCTTACATTCAGGGCAACGGTCACCCCCACCAAAGAGAAGTCCGCACACCTGACACTCTTGCATGCTGCCCGGTAAACTCCGCATGATTTGATGCTGACGGCCAGAAGTTCATTCTTCTTCAACAATAGTGATGTCTGAAGGACCCCAAATACGCCCAATCATAACCATGCCCAATACACCAATTGCGATTACAACATATGGGATTACTGAAGGAGTCTCGTGTACTTCCCACATCACGAACATGATGTACAGATAAACCGATGCAAGCATTACGCTAACGATCATAATCGGGAAACCTGTCTTGAAGAAACGCATGAACGTAATGTTGTGCCCTGCTGCGTTAGCTATCCCTGCAGTAGCGACGTTGGCTGAAGCTCCAATTAGAGTACCATTCCCCCCTAAACAGGCTCCAAGAGCAAGGGCCCATGCTAGCGGACCTAATGGCAGATCTAAATCTACATCTTGTGCGATTTCAAGCATCACTGGAACCATTGTCGCTGTAAATGGAATGTTATCAATAAACGCTGAAGCAATGGCTGAAACCCAAAGTAATAGCATTAGAGCAACAAAAAGACGGTGATCATCTGGCGCTCTGGCAATCATTGTGCTAGTCCATTCAGCTAGAGCATCAATCAACCCCATCGCACTGAGACCCCCTATCAAAATAAATAAGCCCGCGAAGAATAACAAAGTGGTCCATTCCACTTCATCAAGATAATGTTCAATTTCATGTGGCGTGACCACTAGCAACATTATGAAAGCTCCAATAAGAGCAATTACAGCTACATTTGAAAGAGGGTGCGATATGGCACTGTGGGCAAAGAAAGCAACCAAAACAAGTCCTAGAATGATTCCCGACTTTATCAGCATAGTTCTGTCTTTGATTCCATATGTCTCCCTTAGAGAATCAATGTCTCTATCACGATGTAAATCGAGACCATCCTTTTCAAGTCGGTGCAATAACCATAGAGATGGAAGGAAAACGAGGAAAACCGCTGGTGCTAAATTTATCACAAAATCAATGAATGCAATCGATTGCTCTGCAAGAGGGCTACCGGCAAGACTACTCCTAGATAATTGAGCACCTATGATAATATTTGGGGGATCACCGATCTGTGTAGCAGTTCCACCTATGTTTGAGAACATCACTTCTCCAATCAACAATGGAATTGGATTCAAATTCAAAACACGTGCTAATTGAATCGTTACAGGCGCTATTAGCAACATTGTGGTTACATTATCTAGGAATGCAGAGAATACTGCTGTAACAACTGACAATATTACCATGAGTCGCCAAATCGAACCTCCGCTCCTAGCATAAGCCTCCACTGCAGCCCATTGAAACACACCTGTTTCAGATAAGACGCCCACAATAATCATCATACCCATAAGAAGACCGACTGTTTCCATATCAATCCAAACAATAACATCAAGCAAATCAGGTCCTGTTGAACTAGGGTCACCTGCGGCAATAATATGCAAAACGAAGACACATACAATACCGCCAAGGACTGCTGCTAATGCCCTATCAATTAATTCAAAGATAATTAATCCGTAGACACCAAGAAGAATCAGAAAAGAGGCAGTTAAAGCCCAATCAGGCATCACCGAAATATGTTCAACATACCAATGTCGACCAGCTAATCCTCCACCCCCGCCTGCTTGAACAACAGGAAAAAATGCAAACATGCAGATAGATGATAGAAGAAGTGTAGCGCGAATCCAAAAAGATTTACCTCGAGAAAGGACCCACATTAACCAATGGTTCATTCGGCGATTCAAATACTCATCCATCAATAGAGAACAGTCACTTCACGATTGCCGCCATAAAACTGCCACATTTCCTCTTGAAAATACCAAGGCACTGGTGGTTTGTTCTTCCAGCATAGAGAAAATTTTAGCGCGTTGTTCTGAATCTATTGCAAACCCTCGATTCAAACGGATCTTGACCAACGAACGTGCAGATAATTGAATTCTAATCTCTTCTATTATGGATTCAGTGAGTCCATTCCTTCCTAGACGCACTGTGGCTTTCAAACTAGGATCTTTAGAAGCAGTAATTATCCAATCAGGAATACTCAATTCTTCACCTCCAAATCTAATGGCCGACGTTTTTCCCGATTACAAGATAGACAGGTTGTGATTCTAACCTTTTCACGTATTCTAATTCGAGCTGTCTCACCAGGAATCAGTAGATCTTTACAACCTCTACAAATCCAGTTTTTTAGGTGATTAGGTATAGGTCGATTGTGTCGAGTACATGTTCGAAACAAGTCTTTCGCAGCAGAATTTCTAATCTCATTATCTACTCGAAAATCTGCTAATATTGAAGAAAGATGTGAGATTGCTTCATCGGCCCTTTGTACACGAACACTTCTGTTACGACTTCTTCGTTTCATGAAAACACCCTCAATCTCTATTCAATTAGGAGTTTTGCGATTGATGCAGCAACATCATCAATTCCGTGATTTCCATCAATGCGAAGAAGTAAACCTCTTTCTTCATACCATGATTCTAGTGGAGAAGTCTGTGTATGATACGCAGACAAGCGCGCCCTTACTGTACCTTCAGAATCATCAGAACGGCGCTTGAATTCACTCTTCCCACAGGAATCGCAAACTGATTCTTCCTTGCATGGGCGGAAAGTATCGTGGTAAACTTCCCCACAAGAAGCACAAGTGAATCGGCCACATATTCGTTCTATTATCGAATCATCATTTACATGAATTGCAATTACCATAGAAACAGGAGCAATTTCCTCAAGAGCTTCTGCTTGAGGAATTGTTCTAGGAAATCCGTCGAATAGAAGGCCACCATCTGCGTCTGGTTCATTGATCCTCTCGCGAATTAATCCAATAATTACCTCGTCAGGAACCAAACCTCCTGATTCCATGTGCCCCTTAGCAACCCTTCCCAAATCTGTTCCAGCTTCTACCGCAGCACGTAGCATATCGCCAGTTGAGACCTGGGGTTTTCCAGTTGCTTGAACAATGCGCCCAGCCTGAGTTCCTTTACCTGCGCCGGGCGGCCCAAATAGCACAATGCTCGAATCCATGCTACTCCTGAACAGGGCTTTAGGGATAAGTCGAACGGATTATTCAGATGGAGGGTAACCCGGTGGAAGTCCAGGTGGAAGATCAGGGCGAGGGCTTGCAGGTGCCGGTTCAGTGTATCCTGGAGGAAGCCCAGAGGGGGTAGGGGGAGGAAGAGGGGGGAGTCCAGTATTCAGAGCAGCATTAATCTCATCTTGTGAAACTCCTCCACTAACCAATGAGGTAGCTTCTACCCCCGTATCGATAGCGGCCATAAACCTAGTATTGTAATCACCATCATTCAATGACGAACCTGCTGGAATCAAACGTTCGCCATCTGAAAGAGAAGAAATTCCTCGATTCCTAATGGCGAACAAGCCAACCAAAATTCCTCCAATAATCAGCATGACTATGACTCCAGCAGCCCACGTAGGAACTCCTACAGATTCAAGTAACCCAATTGCACCACCACCTGATGTAGAAACTGCGGCTGTAGCCTCAAACTCACCAATCTGCACTTCAACTCCATCTATTGTAGCAATCACATTGAAATTCTGAACACCTGAAGAAGCATCATCTGAAGGAGATAGTCTTAGAATTATATCCACTTCCTCTCCAGGCAATAGATTTGAAACCGCTACCTGATCAAAATCATAGGTCCAACCCCCTGGCGCAATTAAGTCGATTGAAACCGATAATGGAAGGTTGCCCCCATTGGCCAAATGCATAATTAACTCAGTAGGAACATTTCGAGGTAGATCATTGAATCTATTATCATCAAAGGTTACTACTGGAACCGCTAATGATGACACCCTCACACCCAAAAGAACAGATTGTGTCAAATCTAGAGAGTCGGAATTTAACCCCCCTCTAACAAGTAAACCTACCTCAGTAGTGGACATTCCAGCATCAAGGCCCAAGGGCACAGAAAGGCCCATCATGACTGTCCTTTCTTCACTCATCATTAGAGTATAAGGAGAAAGAGATAAGAAACCAATAGACCACCCCTCAGGCAAAGAAGGAAAGGTCCAATTTAGAACAATGGGGACGTTCCCTGTGTTTCGCACAGTGACATTGAATGTAGATGTGGAGCCAGGGCTCACATCGACTAAACCCGATTCAGGACCTTCAAGCACAAAGTCAGTTCTTTGCTCAACAATAAATCGAGTTTGATTCACCGTTGGAATAGAACCATCGAGTGAAGTTCTGATTGTGACTACATTCACATCGAAATTATCTGCATTGGCGGATACAAACATCTGAACTTGAACGGTGGAAATCACTCCGGGCTGAAGATTCATTGAATATGGAGACGAGACCTGTATTCCTCCCACATACAACCAAACTGGCCATGAAACCAACCCTGTACTCATAGAAACGTCAACATCGAATGCCGTGTTCCCTATATTCTCAATCTCTACTGTAGTATTGACGATTTCATCATTCAATACCGCTCGTTGAATGGCTAAACCAGATGGACCAATTGGGCTCCCATCATCTTCGTAAATATCAACCGAATATGCTTTGCTCTCTAAAACTCCAACTGTAGATACCTCAGTGGAGTTAATTGAAGAATCAATCGTCGATGAAATAGAGCAGGTAACTGATGCTGATGAACCAGCTGCTGGCGCCCCCATGAATGCCTGTGGAATAATAACACGTACAGACAATCCAATGAATTGAAGACGATTTAAGGGCTCTAGTTCAATCGAAGATGTGTTTCCATTACCTAATTCAATCGGCCAGCGTTGATCATTCTCACAATCCACCGTGTAGATGGTTGGGCCGTTTCCAGAGTTACGTACCGTAATTGTGTAGCCAACCGTCTCTCCTGGTTTCCCAGCTAATCCTTGGTCGCCTGCAATAACTGTATCTAGACCTTCTACACGCTCAACATCAATGGTCAATCGAATTGTGTAAGATACAAGAGGAGCATTTCGATCATACATCGTCAAATCAACTATGTGAGTTCCTGGCAAAGCGAAAATCGCCCCATATGGGTCATTAAAATCTGCATCTTCATTCTCTAAATTCAATGAAATTGTGCGAGTTGAACCTGTAGCCCCCCCTTCAGGAAGTGTCCACGGCCCAGATTCTGAAAGAGTCCTAGACCATTCATCAGCCGGGGCATCTAGAATCCCATCGTCCCGAACGAATTGGACCGGAGTGACAATCATTCCTGCATCAATTGATGCAGTCCCCTCATTCATAATATCAATATCAAAACTAACTGTCTTGGTTGTGCTAGGATCAATTGAACGATAACTAGCTTCAGATAATTCTTGAGGAGAGGAGGGTAGATTTCCATTAATCATATGAGGTATTATTCTAACCCCAATAGCTGTGACATTTACATCGTATGTGATTTGATTATTATCAGTTCCATTGACTTCATCATTCAATTCTGATACTTGCGAATTTGAATCAAGAGTTAATCGGAGAGTATGCACGCCGGTTGTAGAAAAGGTATGTTGTGTCGTAATCGAATCTGCCGAACCTCCCTGAATTGAACCACGACTACTTTGAAGAAGAACTGTAGGAGGATTAGTGGAAATATCCTCTATTAGAATTTCATATCCAGAGGCCGCACCTGGGGCCTGATTGAGCCAAGATGCTCGTACCACGACTGCATCCCCCTCGAGAGGATGATCGGCAGAAACCCAAAGTGAACCCGGGAATACGGCCAAATCTGCAATTAAATTCTCAGAGCCGATTGAAGTGGCAACCATAGCAAAATCTTGTGAACTACCTGATGTATGTTGTACTCTAATCTCCCACGTTCCAGATAAACCAGGAGTAGGAGGTAATTTTACCCGTTCTACGTTGTTTAAATCGTCACTAACTCCTCCTGAGGTACTATATCCGTTAGAGAAAACATTTCCTTTGTATGTGGAGCCATCAGGAGCTATTACTGTTAAATCAAGATCATTTACCAATCTCTTAGATGACTGTGAGGAACTAGAAGAACCAGCAGTATCAGTCCAGGCTATTGTAATATCTACACCATGAGATGCATCCCAATCATAAGTGTAAACATAAGAATAACCTGGCTGTAATGTTTGATTCCAATCCATGAATGTATTCAACGGGATTATCCCATCCTTGGGATAGAGAGATTGTTCTAGGTCAACTTGGCCCCACCCTTCGTCCATATTTGGGATATTTTTGGCACCTATGTCCTTAGCACCGTTCACCAGCAAGGCCTTCAATAAATCAGAACGGGGAGTGGAAATTCCAAACTCATCGGTCAAGAATTGACGGGCAAGAAGGGCATTTCCTGCAGCTACTGGAGTCGCCATTGAAGTCCCATCCATTTGTTGATACAGAGGCGTAGAACCGTCGACATGGCGCGCTGATGAGCAGGATGACCCCATAGGATACTGTGCTTCTTGAGCCCTAGCAGAGCAAATCTGCACACCTGGGGAAACCAAGTCTGGTTTGATCCTACCATCGGATGTAGGGCCGATCGACGAGAAAGTAGGCACCTGTCCGGCAGCAGCAGTGCCTGGTCGACCACTAGTTGACGCACCAATAGTTAGAACATTCTTCGCAGTAGATGGTGGACTGATAGTTCCCGAACCAGAACCACCCTCATTGCCAGCCGCAAAAAGGACTAGAAAGTCTCCATATTGATCTGCGAATGAATCCGCCGAACGCGAATCAGAATTGTACTGCCCGCCAAGATTCTCTGAGCCCCAAGAGTTAGTCTGTATCCTTGCATTCTGCTGCCATGAATGTCTAAACATATCAAACAATGAACCATATCTAGCCATAGCTCCAGTCTGATCATATTCTAATTGATAGAAATGAAATGTTGAGTTTGGAGCAATTCCTTGAGCATTACTGTCCCCTGAACCGTCGCCTAACAACGATGCAGTGACATGTGTTCCATGTCCACTATGCATGTCTGCTGCAGAGTTATCTGGCCCGTATTGATTGTATACTGCGCGGATTCGCCCATTAAAATCGCCATGATCTTGATCTAATCCACTATCTGAAACTGCAACAACTTGGCCTTGCCCCGTGAGTGAAGGATTTGTTGATATTACGTCATCAACATTGGTGACTGACCTAGCATATACATTCTCTAAAGTCAGGTGTGGAGATGGTTCGATAAACAAAACATCTCCTGAAAGAGCGATTTGCATCAACACAAAGGAAGGGATTTGCTCGACTTGACATAGCCACGCATCGCACCGAACAAAATCTGCACCCAATGTGGAAATGACTGATTCTAGCATCAACAATCCCGAATCATCAAGGTCAGGAGCTGGGACAATGTTGACATCAACTAATCCAGTTGTAGGTAGATTTGGAGAGACTCGCCAACCGGGATGTTGACTTCCAAACCAACGAATTCCCTCATTAGATGCAATAGATGAAATTGCGGCATCAAGTTGAGATGGTTCAGTTGGGATACGAACTAGCAATGCATCATCAGGTATTACATCAAGGATTGTGAATCCATGGACCCCTAGCCACTCTTCCAAATCAGTTCTATCTCCATCGGCATCCTGAACAATCAACATCCCTGTTCTGATTACGTCAAGATCATCGTGTAATATCCCTGGAAGTAAAGGGGAACTCAACAATGGATCGAAAGATCCAGACACGGGATGTAGTAAGCCACTAGATGGGCGTAGGGTGCTAGATTCTAAGATTGGATTTGCCCCAATTACCCAATAATCCGAAGCCTGTTCTGATGTCCAAAACTGATTGTCTTCAATCATTTCTAGATTATCAGAATGGCTCAATGGTAACAATGGGACAAGCAGAAGAAAAACAAGAAATAGACTCCAACTGCGAACTTGCATAAGCATCGAGGTAACACCCTCCCTTTTCATGGTTGCATGAAAATGTGTTAATTTCTTCACAGACCGTAGTAAGATGAGATTGCGGCGTCAGTCTTGGCAACACTTGCTCTCCAATCCTCTTCTGTCCCCATCAATGCACGTATACAATCAACATTCTCAGGGATTACATCGCTCTCTTGATGAATAGCTTGAAAATAATACAATCGATCGCCTTGAAGGCTAATTCCGTCTTCCCAAACAAAGATTTCGTGTAAGTCACCCCATTTTCGCCCAATATCTCGAGCCATCTCCATCACCTCTGCTGTTGTGGTAATTCTATTGTTAACTCCATTCATTACAATTACGCGCGGCGTGTCCTTCCACATCTGAATGATTGATTCGGTTGAAAGACCATGTCCTGAAGGCAAATCTGCTACAATGGCATGTACATGCATAATCGTCGTAGGGACTGCTACCGCCAACGAATTGATTTCAATCTCTGGCTTCACAGTCATTACATCTGGTCCATGATGGCTAGGCACCTTTAGTACTGGAGCGATGGCATTGATTGGACCCTTCTTAGAATCCCCTGGATCAGCCGCTCGACGAATCATCGTACATTCTACCTTCAAGGAACCACAATGATCGTATAGAGGGACAAGGGTACGTGAAAGCCCAGTCGTATTGCACGACACTACACGTGTCCCATCAATTCCAATATTGTCTGAATGGTTGGCACTAGAAGTGTAAGACTGACCCGTAAGAGCATGCTTCTCACCTCCTTGGAAAATATACTTGATTCCTGCGCTCTTGTATTTCTCGAGATTTTCTGCCCCTAACTTACCTGGTGAACAATCTACAACTACATCTGCAACTGAAAGTAAATCAGACAAACCACCGGAACAAGAATATCCGGCATCTGCAAACGCTGAAACCTTTGAAGAATCATCAAATGTACAATAAAGTGGGAACCCTTTCTTGACTGCTAAATCACATCCAAATGATGGGCCAGTCTTGGTTACTCCAACGATTTCCATATCCGTTTGTGCATCTACTGCATCTGCTACTCTCTTGCCTATTGTTCCAAATCCATTAATGGCCACCTTGATGGTCATGCGCCCCTCTCCGATGGTGGCCTTCCGCGGGCCATCTATCAACCATTCCAAGGGGATTACAAGCGAAGGGGTCAAGGACGGTCTAGTCCGAGCATCGCCAATGGAGTCCCGGGC
>Ga0066849_10000824_pt1 | contig 12610 bp, 11 predicted proteins | sample ETNtaG_9_FD_65492 | JGI IMG/M metagenome (GOLD analysis project Ga0066849, IMG submission 65492) | Marine microbial and viral communities from oxygen minimum zone, Eastern Pacific Ocean - ETNP201406SV69 | ecosystem: Environmental > Aquatic > Marine > Oceanic | place: Pacific Ocean: Eastern... | reverse complement strand
TCTCTGGCGATTAATTCGGCCGGTAAAACTGAACAAGATGTCTTTCAATTTCATGTTCCAAGTTGGAGTGAGAGTGGATACAAATTGTAATTGAGAGTGATTTTCCGTACCGATAACTATTGTATCTGGGTTGTATTGCACCACTTGTGGACTGAATCTATGAACAAAAGGATTAGGAGGTTCTGATTCTTCAATTTCTTGTTGAACTGTTTCTACATCATGCCCAATGGCCCCATTTTGAAGAGCCTCTAATTGTTTCTCAGTAGGGGCCCATTCGCCATCCGTCATTTCCCAAAAACCATCTTCACTAATTTCGGTCATGTTGTTCAATCTAAAATCATATATTTCAATTAGTCTCGTAACAGTTCTCAAGAAGTATTCTTGTAGCGTCCAAGGCAATTGCGTAAGCATGACTCCAAATCGGTATAGGTAAATTCGAATCCGGATTCTTGTAATTTCGTCGGCTTTACGTGCTGCCCTTCGAGGACCAGTTTTTGGCCCATTTCCCCAAACATGATGCGGATTATGAAACCCGGTAGTGGCATGAATGCTGGGCGCTTGATTACACGACCCAAAATCTTTGCAAATTCCTTCTGCGACACGGGATTTGGGGATGCAAGATTGTATGGGCCCTTGCATGAATCTGTCATCATTAGATGATGGATTGCAAATACTTCATCATCGAGTGAAATCCATGATTGAATTTGTTTGCCGCCACCAACTGGCCCACCTCCGCCCATCTTTGCCGGTAGCAATAATTTGGAGAGGGCACCACCCAAAGGAGATACTACAATTCCTGAACGCAGATTTACGACTCTAATCCCTGCAGTTTCGGCCAGTGTGGATGCTTGTTCCCATTCAGAACAAATTTGAGAAAGAAAATCGTCTCCTGATGCTGACTCCTCATCTAAAATTTCACCCCCTCTATCTCCATAGAAACCGATAGCAGAGCCACATAGTAGTGCCTTTGGAGGGGCATCTAGGGTGGCGAGGATTTTCGAAAGATTCTTTGTAGGAATTACCCTGCTATCCAGTATCAATTTCTTTCTTTTCTTAGACCAACGCTTGTCACCAATACCGGCCCCGGCAAGATGGATAACTGAATCAAAACCATTCATATCGCCATTCAGAATCTCTCCTGTAAGGTCGTTCCAACGAATTACTTTCTCAGAATTCACATCTGCTGGTAGTTTGGTATTAGGACGTAACAAACGATACACGTCATGGCCTGCTGTTTCAAGGAAAGCACAAAGTTGCAGTCCAATCATACCTGTAGAACCTGAGACCAAAACTTTCTGGCGCGGATGTTTAGCTGTTGCCTGAATTTGTTTGAGGTCACTATTTACCCTCGTACTGCGATATTTGAACATTTGACGCATTCTTGGCAGGACTGTGATTCCTGCTGACCAACCTGTCAAGAAGTGGAGGGGAAGTTTGTACTCGACATCATCATAAATTGTTGTTTTTCCATCCCCTGTAGACTCAAATCTGTGAACATGATTCCATGCGCCAAAAGGGCCTTTCACCATTCTATCAGCAAAAGTTTCACCGGGCATCACACTGTGATGTTTTGCCACCCAAGTTTGCCTGATCGGCCCAATTCTAACTTTGAAAATAGTCTCATCATCATTTTCAAGCACACCTGCATTCATCGGGATGATACCCTCCCATTCAGGCATGATTCTACGAAAAGCACCCTTGCTGTTATACCAATTCCAAATTTCTTCTTTTGTGGCATTATATTCTGCTTGATAGAAGTATTTTGGCATTCAATTCCTCCTATCGGGCGTAATTATTACCAGGCCATCCACTACAGACAGTTGTATAATTGATTGGTGGGGTGAGGAGTTTGAATATGTTTCTAGAAAGTGCTTAGGTTCATATCTAAGAACCAAGGCCTTGGGGATAGGCCAATTGTTGAAGGTGTAACGGAGAATTTCTATGAGCAATAGTATAATTGGACAAACTGCACCAGATTTCACCTTACAATCTAGTGATGGTTCAATGTTTGATAGCAAATCATTGCATGCCCAATGGCGTGTACTTTTTTTCTACTCAAAGCATAATTCCCCTACCTGTAAACGTGGTTGCTTAACTTTCAAGGAACAATATGAATTGTTCAAAACGGCTGGATGCTCAATTGTTGGTATCGGGCCAGGAACTTTAGAACATCTACGAGATTTCAAAACTACTTTGGGAGATTTACCATTCCCATTGTTAGTAGATGTAGATAGAGAGATAGGTTCAGCATATAATGTTCCTCTCCATTTAGGCCAGTTCCCTTCAAAATCATCTTTTGTGATAGGACCTGATAACAAAGTGCATTATGTTTATGACTGGCTTTTTAGACCACGAAAGCATGTTGCAAAGGTTCTATCTGTAATTTCTATGGTGACAGGAAGTGATTAAATGTGGCAAGAACTGCTTCTTGAATCTGGGCTAACTGAACGTGAAGTTCGTTCGATTATGATTCTTGGTTCTAGTAAAAAAATGAAGGCTTCGGAACTTGCAAAGGAATTGAACACAACTCGCCTTGATGCTTACAACAGCCTTTCCCGGTTGCAGGAAATAGGAATTGTGACTGTTACTGCAGATAGGCCAATGCTATTTTCTAGCCTAAATGTGTACCAAGCCATTGAACATATCATCGACATGAAAAAGCAACAACTCGACAACCTAGTTGATGGATATGCGAATATATCAACTGAGATTTCTTCCGAGATTACTTCGAAGGAAAACAAAACTCAACAATTTAGAGACCCTCAGTTTGCTGTTTTGAAGGAGAGAAAACATATTTTTTTCCGCCTAAAAAAGATGGCAGAAAATTCTAATGAGCGTTTAGTTATACTTCTTGGCCAATATGGAATCTTGCACCTGTGCCGCAATCCATCAGCACTAGAGGCAGTCAATGAAGCCGCATTACGTGGAGTTGTAATTCAGATTATGACTAACTTGGATGGAAGGACTATTAAGTTCTTCAAAGAGTTACATGAGGCGATAGAAGTTAGACATTCAGATGAATTAGAATCTCTAGGATTCGTTCGCGACAGTTATGAGATTGTCCAATACCTAAGCATTGAAGATAATCCTGTTGGGCGTGGAAAAGATGATTCTGCCCTGATAATCGAGTCTCAAGAATTTGCCGAATCGCATATGAATCTCATTGACACTATTTGGGAAAGTGCAATTCCATTTGAGATGGCAGTTGCGAGACATACTGATAATCAGATTAATGATCCACTTCGATTAACTATCGGCGAGGGGTCATTTTTGAAGACCATCTCTTCGGCATTGGGTATAGAAACAGGCTTGACAGAAGAAGATATACCATTCGACCCAGATGCATTTTTTGCTGCCAGTAAAGAAGTAAATGAGGCTCGTGAACTATTAACTGAAGGGAAATTGTCAAATCTGAAAATCTTGGGAATCGATCTTGGATTAATGCTTCGTCAGATTGGAAATCGTGTTGGAAAAGAGATTTCTTTCTCTTTACGTGGTATCGAGCATGATATTGAATTCCTCGAAGAAATGATGGATTGGTGGGAAAGTGCAGGATTAGGCAGTCTTGAGTATGAGGTTGAACCGGTTTTTCATGTCAAAGTGAGGCTAAACCATCCTCCATTAGACGACCTTGATGCATTACCGATGTGGGAGATGGATGACGGCATAATTGAAGGCGCTCTAGCCAATAGATTTGCTAAAGATGCGCAGGTTGTAATTCAGCGTGTTGAAGCATCGGGTGACAATAATGAACTTTGGCATTATTATGTTCACAAACAAATAGATGATAATGTCGAACTTTCAGATTAATGATACTAAACAGCCATTGAAATACTGTATCTCAATGCAAATCACATGCGCCTGATGAAATTGTTACGGTTCTCAAGAGTACTCAGGGGTAAGGGACCAGTGGACATTGACAAAATTCATTCGATGGGATTGTTAGCTGTCAAATTAGGCCAAATATGTGCATTGAGGCCTGACCTTTTGGACCCGGAGCGATGTATTGCTTTGCAAGATTTATACAGTCGCACACCAACTATTCCCGAAGAAGATTTTGAAAAACTTCTTGCTAAATGTTCCTCTAAAGATTTCCGTTCACATTTCAAATACATAGATTCGAAGCCTTTTGCTGCAGCAAGTATTGGACAAATTCATCGTGCAGAACTTCTTGATGGAACTAGGGTTGTAATAAAAATAATCAAATCAGATTTCAAAAGGTCTTTCAAAAAAGATGTCAAACGTATGAAAAGATGGGTGCGAATTGGCTTATTCTTAAATCCTAAACTTCGAAAAGTTGGGAACCCAATTGGACTAATCACACACATTGAAGACTACACTCTGCGTGAATTGAATCTGCTTAATGAAATCGAAGGGAAAAAGAAATTGGAAAAATTATCTTTTGAATACAAAGAAAAATTTCCAATGCCAAAATTGAGATTCCCCATTATATGGAAAAAACTTTCAAATGAAAATATTCTTGTTGTTGAAGAAATAACTGCACCAACTCTTGAAGTTCATCTCAACTCAGGGACACTAGAGTGGGATGATATGTTACAACTATTCCGGATTCATGGCGCATACATGTTTGGTTTCGGTGTATTTCACGGCGACTTACACCCCGGAAATGCGATGATGGACAACGATAAGAATTTCATTTTCATTGATACCGGTGCGATATGTGAAGCACCCGAACATGTCCGTAAAGCATTATTCGGTTTTTTCTATTTTCTAACGAGGGGTGAATTACAAAATGCATTTGACGCAATTTTGACAATGGCAGATGTTAGACCGACTGGACAAACCCTAGAGTCATACTACTCCTCGATGAGGCACCTGTACGAAGGATTTTTGGGTACATCGGTAAGTGAAGTTTCACTGACAGAGCAGATGATGAAAACTGTGAAAGCAGCTGTCTTAGCAGGGTGTTCATTTGGTGATGATGCGTTTCCAATAATACGTTCATTGATGTATATGGATGGGATGGTTCTGAAAGGTCACCCAGAGGTCGATCTTATTTCAGCAATGGGCCCATACCTCGATGAATTTGCCACATTAATTGACCCAAATACTCTGCTAGAAAGGAAATAAAAAAAGTACTAAATTTTGTGGATAAAAACCGTACTATATAAGCAAATAAATTACCGTGATATTATGCCTAGTGGAAATCAACCTAATGTAGCAATCATTGGAGCAGGTCCAGGGGGTTTGGCATCAGCCTTACTACTCGCCAAATCTGGCGTTAAGGTCACAGTTTTTGAGCGCTCAAATGAAGTGGGTGGACGTAACAAAGTCTTCGAGCGTGATGGATTTAAATTTGACCTTGGCCCGACATTTTTTCACTACCCAGAGGTTATCGAAGACATATTTCAGGCAATAGGGCTAGATGCTCATGAGGAACTAAAACTGCAAAAACTGGATATAAATTATCGCTTGGTTTTTGGACAAGGTGGTCACCTCGATTGCACGAGTGATGTCGAACAAATGTGTGAGCGTATTGGAGTGCTTTCGGGCGAGCATAATGCATTAGCATTCAGGAAGTATCTCGCCGACAACAGAATAAAATTAGACCGCTCAAAACAATGTCTACAAGAGCCATGGTTCGGGCTTCGAGATCTGTTTTCATCACGTGCTCTGCGTGTCTCTAAGGTATTGCGTCCACATCGTACAGTTGCAAAAGATTTGATGAAATTATTTGATGATGAGCGACTAATGCTTGCTATGTCCTTCCAAACTAAGTACCTTGGAATGTCCCCTTTCAATTGCCCAAGTTTGTTCACAATGCTGGCCTTCCTCGAATATGAATATGGCATATTTCACCCATTGGGTGGACTGGGAAATGTTTCAGCAAGAATGGGAGATATCGCCAAAGATTTAGGCGTTGAATTCCGTATGGGTGAAGAGGTAACTGAAGTTATCATGGATAAGAAAACCATCACCGGAATAGTAACCAAGAATGGACCATTTTATGCTGATAAAGTCATGATGAATGCTGATTTTGCTCAGGGAATGACTTCTTTATTCCCCGACCAGGTCCGGAAGAAATGGTCTAATAAGAAGATTAACAAGAAAAAATATTCTTGTTCTACCTTCATGCTATATCTAGGGGTTAACAAAAAATTCGATAATTTGCCACACCACCAAATATATGCTTCTGAAAACTATGTTGAGAATCTAGAAGACATCGAAAAGCACCACCGCATAACTTGGGATGACCCCTCCGTTTATGTTCAAAATGCTTGCGTAACTGACCCACAGATGGCGCCTAAAGGTTGTTCAACTGTCTACGCTCTTGTTCCTGTATCTCATATACATGAAAATATTGACTGGAACAATGAAAAGGATTCCTTCAGAAATAGAATTCTTGACCAAATTGAAAGTAAACTCGGATTTGCTGACCTAAGAGAAAATATCGTTTCTGAACTGGTTATAACTCCTGATGATTGGGGGGAGCATTGTTACAGAGGAGCTGTATTCAACCTCGCACATAGTTTAGACCAGATGCTTTGGAGGCGTCCAAAAAATGAATTTGATGAAATAAAGAATTTATATCTCGTTGGAGGGGGTACGCATCCGGGAAGTGGCTTACCAGTAATCTATGAATCGGCAAGAATCAGTTCCAAGTTACTGCTTGATAGTTTGGGAATAAGACCAGATTGGAATGGTATTGATACTTGGTTTAGTAGTCGCAAACGCAGGATTAAACATGGCACTACGAACCTTAGCCAAGATATTGTGGCGAACCCAAATACACAAAATTGAGGATTTATTATGGATCCTAAAACCACCGAGATTGCGTATGCATATTGCCAGCAGGTTTGTAAAATTGCATCGACTAATTTCTATGGTTCCTTTTCAACTTTGGAATTAGAAAAACGTCGTGCTGTGCATGCAGTGTATACACTGTGCAAATGGGTAGATGATATTGTAGATGGGGACCAGAATCCTAGCGTGAAAGAAACCGAAGATTTGCTGATGCAAACTAAAGAGCGAGATGAAATACTGCGAGAAATTCACTTTGGTAGTGAACCTTCAAATTCAAAACCAGTTTACATGCAACGCCTAATGGCCTTAGTTGCAATTAGAAATGACCTAAAAAGAGCCAGTCTAGGGCAAATAACACCCGATGACAATCAAGTGTTTATCGCCCTTCAAGACGTCTTTATCAATTATCCAATACGATTACAAGATTTTGAAACCGTTATTGAAGGCATGGAAGATGACTTGTTCCCGGTCAAATGCAAAACTTGGGATGACCTACGCGCATACAGCTACAAAGTGGCATCTGCTGTGGGGTTGATATTGATCGAAATTTATGGTTATGATGACCAAGCTGCACGATTGCACGCTATTGATTTGGGAATCCAAATGCAATTAATCAATATTTTACGCGATGTATCAGAAGACTTGGAGAGGGGACGCGTATACTTGCCAATAGATGTATTGCAATCACATGGCATAGATGTTGTCGATCTTACAAAACCAAGTCTTGCACGGAACCCATCATGGAGTGCATTTGTTAACGAGTATCTTGGAATTGTAAAGCAGCACCAAATTTCTGCAATGCTTCTTTTCGACTATCTTGATTCACGTTCACGTGTCCAGCCAAAAATAATGCTCAATACTTACCAAATGATCTTCAATCATATAATTAGGAAGTCTGGAGATGTTCTTACTAAGCCTTTGAAGGTGCCTAAAAGTTTCAAATTACGGCTATGGGCCAAAATTAATTTTATGAAATTAAAGAACCGATTGGTATAGATTTGTAACAAATGTAAGAATTACAATTGAACTTGAGTTCCATCGCCGGTACGATATTCAAAAGTGAATTCACCAGGATGGGTTAGTTCATACATCTCACGTATGCTCTTGAAAAGGTTGCTACGCACTGCTTTTTGCAGAGATTCAAGACTGAATCCAATGATGATAAAATGGCGAGTAATTCTGCCGCAGTTTCGCAAATGTCTTCGCATTATTTGCCCAAGAGATTGTGAAATCAAATCAATGTGAATGGCGCAAGTATCGTGACAGCTACCGCCTGGGCGCCCAGGATAGCAATTAATTCCACCACCGCTCACACCTGCTCCATCAAAGAAGGGCTGTGCAAATTCACCATCATCAAGGCAATCTGGGTCTATTTTCCATCCGTCTATTTCTTTGTCACAAACATGGCAGAATACATTTCCATATACAATTGAATGGTGTGGTGGCTCATAACCCCCGTCGCAATAAGGGCCGTTTGGGGTAGTAATGCTTGGCATGTTAATAATGCCTGCATTTGTCTCTGTTCTGTGTGGTAAGGGGATAAAATTTCTCATACAATACAAGAGGATTCAACACTATATAAGTGATAGAATTATTCCCATTCAATCGTGCCCGGAGGTTTGTGAGTGATGTCATAAACCACTCGATTAGCAGCGCCCTTGACCGTATTGGTAATGCGAGTGCTGATTTTTTGTAAGATTGAATGGGGAATTTCAGAATATCGTGCCGACATTCCATCCATTGACTGGACTGCACGAACAACAATCGTTTCGCCATAGGCACGTACATCCCCATGTACTCCGACACTGCGAACGGGAAGCAGAGCTGCAAAATATTGCCACGGAATTTCCATTTTCCCTTCTGATGCTGCTAATTCAAATTCTTCTTCGACAATTGCACAGGCTTCTCTGACAACTGCCACTCGCTCAGGTGTTAATTCGCCTAAAGTGCGAACAGCAAGACCAGGTCCAGGGAATGGCTGACGTTCTGATACATTGATTTCAAGCGTACGAGCAAGTTCTCTAACTTCATCCTTATACAAATCACGAAGGGGCTCAACTACAGTGAGTGTCATGTCTTCTGGCAAACCACCGACATTGTGATGAGACTTGATGGTGTCACGAACGCCCCCTCCTGATTCAATCCAATCCGGAGCAATTGTCCCTTGAACCAAATATTTCGCACCACATTTCTTTTGTTCATCTTCAAAAATACGAATAAATAATTCTCCAATGACCTTACGCTTTTGTTCAGGCTCAGTAACTCCTTTGAGTGCCTCAAAATAACGATCTGCTGCCTTGACAGTGACGAGGTTTTTGATACCTTGAGCCGCCAAGAGTTCTTCGATTTCTTCGGTTTCACCTTTGCGCATGAATCCGGTATCAACATAGACACAGTGCAATAATCCGCCAACGGCTTGATTGGCAATAACTGCAGCTACAGTCGAATCAACGCCTCCAGAGCAAGCGATGATTGCAATGTCATCAATGGTAGATTTGAGTGTCTCAATGGACTCTTGAATGAATTCATTTGAATCAAACATTTCATTGGCCCCCATTGACCTCTCGGTCTTGGGCCTTTACTTTCTCGATTTGGTCGAGTTTGTTCTGTTTTAATGCAGCCTCGAATTGAGGATTTTTGAGTGCGAGGATTTGAGTGGCAAGATAACCGGCATTATCTCCACGGTCCACTCCAACAGTTGCCGCTGGAACACCTGGAGGTAATTGAGCGATGGAAAGAAGTGAGTCAAATGGAACTTTGCCGCCACAAGGAACTCCGATTACTGGCTTGGTTGTTATAGCCGCCACTGCACCGGGTAATGCCGCTGCTAAACCAGCCATTGCGACGAAAACTTGGCACCCATCTGCTTCTGCTTTCTGGACAATGTCTTCTACGAATTTTGGAGAACGATGAGCGCTAGCCACACGTAATTGGTAACTGACATTGAAGTGATCAAGTATTTTGGTACACTTCTCAGCAACCGGCATGTCGGAGGAGGAACCCAGCATTATGGTGACATCCATGTTACTATGCCGGCGCGGGTGGTTCTTCAAGATGCCTCTTCAAACATATTGGGGATTTGAACCCAAATCTTACTCTTCTTGGGTAATATCTGCCATTCGAAATTTCGGCCAATCTATCCCAAAATCGAGTTTTTTGAACTGTTCTTGTGTTTGACATCCAAAGACATCAAATCTCAGAAAGACAGAATCGCCTTGAACAAAGCCATAGATTTGAGCAAAACTATTACCGCTAAATCGCTTTATTGCCATGCAGGATTGGGTGAATCGCGTCGATTTAATATCCCATTCAAACAATGCCTCGGCTGGAAGCCTTTCCTTGACATCCCACTTCATTTCAAACACATATCCTCCATCCTTGAAAATGAAATCCAATGCCTTAACGAGAAGATAAATCGATACTGATGAATAAATGAGGCCAAAGAGTACAGAAACGGTGTGTTGTGATACCAATGCCCATACCATAACCCCGAAGCAAATCGAAACTAATGCTACACCGACTTTGGATGAGTTTAGTGTTCCGATTCGGCTGGAAACACCAGCAAGCCCTCCCATCAACATGAGCAGCATACTTGCAGCACCAAACCACGGAATGAACTCGTCAGAAGCGCCAGTGAACCACATGAGCCAACAAAAAGCGAGGGGAAGAAAACCCCAAGCCATTGGGAAAAGAGCCATCGATGCTCGAGGCTCAATCTGAACGGTGCGCCAACCAAATTTGCGCATCTTTCGGATATTCATGCTCCTGCCACCACATGGCGCTATATACGCATTTCTTATTCATCATCATATGGATGGCGAAGGCAGAGGTTTCGAGCAGCATAGACTTCATCTACACGTCGAACAGGTGTTGTAATTGGTGCTGCATGAAGTGTTTCTGCATCTATTTGAAGCACTTCTGCGAAGTGTGTGGCAAAGGTATCTAATGTCTCTTTACTCTCGGTTTCTGTCGGTTCAACCATCATGCATTCTGGAACTACCAACGGGAAGTAAACCGTTGGTGCCATGTATCCTTTGTCAAGAAGTCCTTTGGCGACATCCATGGCCGAAATATCATGCGATTCTTTGGCTGGTTGCAGTGAAAGAGTGAACTCATGCTTGGCGACTATAGCCTCTGCTCCATCTCGAACCATCGAATCAACACCTGCCTCTTTCGTTGCTTTGTGAATCGCATGACGAAGATAATTGGCGTTGAGTACTGCATGTTCCGACATGGTGCGCAGGCCACTTCCATAACGTCGGTAATACGCCCAACAGCGGATGACTGCACCCGCATTACCGTGCCATTGCTGGACCTTGCCAATGCTGTGAGTCGGTTGGTACCAGCCATACCACATATCCTCGATGGCCATTTGAGACTCATTTCCTACAGGAGGTCGTTTCTTGACTAGAGGGCCTGGTAAAAATTCAGCGAGGTGCGACTTTACACCGATAGGACCAGAACCAGGGCCACCACCTCCGTGTGGTTGACTGAAGGTCTTGTGTAGATTGAAATGAACCGCGTCGAATCCCATTAGACCCGGTGTTGTAATTCCCAATATGGCATTGAAATTAGCTCCATCGTAATACATTTGACCGCCGACATCGTGGACAATAGATGCTGCTTCTACAATATCTGGTTCAAACAAACCGAGTGTATTCGGGTTGGTAATCATCATGACTGCAGTGGTTTGGTCGGCAACGGCCCTCAACGCATCGAGGTCGATTCGTCCATCTTCTCTGCTAGGAATTTCAATAATTTCAAATCCGCACATTGCAGCACTTGCAGGATTGGTACCGTGTGCGGAATCAGGTACAATCACTTTGGTTCGTTGTACTTCTCCACGAAGGTGGAAGTATTCCTGTATACATCTTACAGCGGTAAATTCACCCTGAGCGCCTGCAACAGGTTGCAATGTGACTTGGTCCATTCCTGAACAAACTTCCAGCATGTACTGCATTTCGTGAAAAATGGCCAAGAGACCCTGAATGTGATGTTCGGGTTGATGAGGGTGAATATCTGCAATCCCAGGCAATTGTGCAATTACTTCATTGACGCGGGGATTGTGCTTCATTGTGCATGAACCAAGTGGATAAAATCCAGTATCAATGCCAAAATTACGCTTGGAAAGCCATGTGTAGTGGCGAACCATTTCGGGTTCTGATAAACGTGGCCAGCGAGCGTGGTTTTTACGAACCAAACTTGGCGGCAGAGAAATGGCAGATTCAGGAAGAACTGGCGCCGGTTGCGAATAGCCCTGTCCTTTAGCCCCATTATGTTCAAACAAGTTACTCATGCCCTCACCCCTTGAGCTGATGCCCACACTGCAAGATGGGCGACTAACAGTTCTATTTGAGTGGCGCTTGTTTGGTCAGTGAATGTCACTAAAAGCCAATTTTTCCGTTCAGGATACCATGCAGAGAGGTCAAATCCACCGATGATACCAACCGAATCCAGATGGGCCAAACAATCCTTACTTGAACCCGGCAATTCAACTACAAATTCATTGAAATGATTATTATTTTGATGTGGTAGGGCAATACTTCCAATTTCACTCAACTTTTGCTTGGCCAACAGACATGCTGTCATGTTTCTAACTGCAAGAGTGTGAAGGCCTTCTGGACCCAACAAGGCCATATGCATTGCACCCATTAATGCAATCAGCGTTTCATTGGTACAGATATTAGATGTTGCACGATGTCGTCGAATGTGTTGTTCTCGAGTTGATAAAGTGAGGCAATATGCAACTTTACCATCAACATCGATACTGCGCCCAACAATACGCCCTGGCATCAATCGCAGATACGCCTTGGAGCAAGCAAAGATTCCGTAAATCGGCCCGCCC
>Ga0066849_10000820_pt1 | contig 12656 bp, 10 predicted proteins | sample ETNtaG_9_FD_65492 | JGI IMG/M metagenome (GOLD analysis project Ga0066849, IMG submission 65492) | Marine microbial and viral communities from oxygen minimum zone, Eastern Pacific Ocean - ETNP201406SV69 | ecosystem: Environmental > Aquatic > Marine > Oceanic | place: Pacific Ocean: Eastern... | reverse complement strand
TTCCACGTCTGATTTTTCTCGAATTCCAAATCCGGCACAAACGGGTATTTTTGAAATCTCTTGAACTTGCTTTAAGTAGTCTGTTACATCTGCCGATAAAGTGTCTTCTCCGCCCGTGACCCCTTTGACGGTGACTGCATATACAAATCCTGAGCTTTGATTAGCGATCATTTCGATTCGATCTTTAGGTGTTGCCGGCGTGACCAATTGAATCAGCGCAAGACCTGCTTTGGACAATCGGTCATTGAGCTCTTTGCTCTCTTCTATCGGCAAGTCAGGGACGATAAAACCGTCAACGCCAGATTCAAGTGAAGCCTTTACAAGCTCTTCCATGCCAAATACATAAAGTGGATTCAAGTAGCTCATAAGAACAATCGGAGTGTCCAAATTAATTTCTTTTAGCTGATTGAATATCCATTTAAGTGTTACGCCATTCTCAATGGCCATATGACTGGATCTCTGGATCGTAACCCCATCTGCCATTGGGTCAGAAAACGGAACTCCTATTTCAATCACATCGGCTTTTTTTGAAATCTCATAAAGGATTTGCTTGAAGTCTTCGGCATTTGGATACCCTGCTGTTATAAATGGAACAAGCGCAGGACCGGAATCCTTGGGAGCCTTTATTCTTTCCTCAATGTATTTAGAGCCTGTCATATGGTCAATTGTTTATTATCTTGCTTAGTGTGGGCATATCCTTGTCTCCTCTGCCTGAGAGTCCGATTAAGATACGCTTTCCTTTGTTTTCATTGGCCCATTTTTTTGCCTCCACGAATGCATGGGAGCTTTCGATCGCAGGCAATATGCCCTCGTGCTCACAAACTTCTCTAAGCAACGCCAAAGCCTCATCGTCTTTTGCCGAGGTATATTTCACTCGATCGATCGATTGCAAGAACGCGTGCTCTGGTCCAACTCCGGGATAATCGAGCCCAGCAGAAACGGAATGTGTTTCTTGAATCAACCCATCGTCATCGTGCAACAACATGGAATAAGTTCCGTGCAGGATCCCTGGTTTCCCAGAAGCAAGCGTTGCTGCATTTTCACCTAATGCATTGCTAGTGCCTCCCGCTTCTATGCCAAATAGCTCTACCTCATCATCTCCGAGAAAAGCATGAAAGAGTCCAATTGCATTTGACCCTCCCCCAACACAGGCAAAAACTGCATCGGGGAGACTCTGGCCAACTTCAAGCATTTGCTGTCTAGCTTCCTTGCCAATGATGGATTGCATTTCTCTCACTAAATAAGGAAATGGGTGCGGACCAACGACTGAGCCGATAATGTAATGTGTGCTTTCTGGATCAGATACCCAATCTCTAAATGCTTCATCAATGGCGGCTCTTAGAGTTTGATCTCCACTCATGACAGAAATCACTTCTGTTCCCAGCTGCTTCATTCGGTCAACATTTGGAGCTTGTCTCTCAATATCAATTGCTCCCATATAGACCGTGCATGGGAGCCCCACTCTGGCGCATGCTGCTGCCGAAGCAACGCCGTGTTGACCGGCTCCAGTTTCTGCAACGATTCTCTTTACGCCTAATTTCTTTGCAAGCATTGCTTGGCCAAGAGCGTTGTTAATCTTATGTGCGCCTGTGTGGGTCAGGTCTTCTCTTTTAAGAAAAACCTCAACACCCCACCTTTTGCTCAATTGACTTGCATAGGTAAGCGCAGTTGGACGGCCGGCCCAGCTGTTCAGCTCACTTAACAGCTCTTCTTGAAACGTTTTGTCTCCCAAGAAGATTTTGATATTTTTCTCTAGCCTTTTCAGAGCTGGCATCAATGTCTCGGGTGCGTATTGCCCTCCAAAAATACCGAATCTTCCAGATTCATCAGGAATCTCACCATCCAGCAATGCTTTTAAAAGTTTTTGATCATCGTTTTTCATAGTTTTGACTCATTAAATGCATGAACAATTTTATTAAATTGAATAATTTTTTCCCTACTTTTGATTCCTCTTGTGCTTTCAACCCCGCTACTCACATCCACACCAAATGGATTCACTGTTTCTAAAATTGAAGAAATATTATCTGGCGATAATCCGCCGGCAATGAATAGTTTGTTGCTCTTGCACGCTTTCTTCAAGATTTCTTTATTGGCCATTTGACCTGAGCCACTTATAGGCCCCTCCAGTAAGGACAATGATTGATTATCAATGTTTGAGATATCCAAACCTTTCTCTGTGCGATATACCTTTATTTTTTTGATTTCGTCTGGAAACTTGATTGATTCAAAATCATCTGCATCGCTTTGAATATATGTGGGCTTAAAATATTCCAAAACACTATCAAGATCATCTTGTGTCGGATGCTGCATGACTGCAACAGTATTCACCTTTCTTGATGCCTTTAATACTAGATGAGTTGCAGACTTTGGTTCGATATACCTAGGCGATGACCGCACGAATACAAATCCAATTAAGTCTGCTCCGTGTTCTATGGCGCAATTCAGATCATCCAGTTTTGTGACTCCGCATATTTTAATCAAAGTATTCATTCGTCTTTTAATGTTGCCAATCTCATTTCACTCAAAAGTCGCTGAGGATACTCTGACTTCATCAAAGCCGTCCCGATCAATGCGCCTTTGTATCCGAGCTTTGCTATTGTTTTAATTTCAGAGGCTTTGGTTATGCCGCTTTCAGCGATGCAAATTTGATCCTTGGGTATAAGGCTTGAAAGCTCTTCAAATCTAGAGAAGCTCACATCCAAAGTTCTTAGATCCCGACAATTCACCCCAAGAAGAATATTTTTTCTATTCGCATTGAATCTTGACAGAATGACTTGCATGCGTTGCATGTCTTTTTCATCAAAAGCTTCCAATAGAACAAACATTTGATGCCTGATTGCGCGCTCAACCATCTGGTTGAGCATGTCATCGCTAAGCATAGCTACGATCAAAAGAATGCCTCTCGCACCATTTATAAATGCTTCTGAAACCTGATAAGGCTCAACCAAAAAATCCTTCCTCATGGTTGGTGTTTCAGGAAAGGCTTTTGAAACATGCTTTAAATCTTGCAGAGAGCCTGAGAACCTCAATGGCTCTGTTAAAACGGAAATCACATTTGTACCGCTTTTGACATAAATGCCCACTTGATCAGCGATATCAAATTCTCGTTTGGATATCTCACCCAAAGAAGGTGATGATTTTTTGATTTCTGTGATAAAAATAAAGCCTTCTTGGAATTCGATAGCGGGCCTTTCCTCAAAGTCTTCACATGCCTCTAAAAGACTTTCTTCTGATTGATGGATTCTGCTCTCTTCAAGCCTTTTTTTACTTGAAATAGCCATCTCCTGGAGAAAGTTATTTTTTATCTCATTCATCTTTGCTAATCAGTCGCGATAAGAACTCTTTTGCTTTGCCGTTCATGATTGTTTTCCTCGCTGTCTCTATGCCATCTGTCAGCTCATCGACTTTTCCTAAAACTTGAAGCGCTAGAGCTGCATTCAGAACCAATGCATCTTCATGGGCACCGTTGTCTTTGCCTTCAAAAACTTTAACAAGTGAGTCTGCATTGACTTCAGAGGTTCCGCCTTTAAGCTCATTCTCTGTGCACGTTTTTATTCCATGCTCTTCAGGATCAATGATCTTATGGATGATGGTATTTTCCCTTACATCGAATAGCTCAAATTTTGAAGCCGGCGTCGGCTCATCCCAACCGTTTAATCCATGCACGACAAAAGCCCGCTTGATATCCATTCCGCTCAAACTGGATGCCATCAAAGATGCCATTTCTGAACTGAACGCTCCAAGCAGATAAAAGGAAGGCTTGGCCGGGTTTGTCAGTGGTCCAAGAATATTGAAAACGGTTCTGATCTTTAAAGCTTGCCTGATCGGAGCAATATGCTTCATGGCTGGATGAAAATTTGGAGCAAATAAAAAACTGAAGCCGTTCTCTCTTATTTCAGCTTTAACAGCATCGGCTCCTGTTGGAAAACGATAGCCGAGAAACTCGAGTAAATCAGCGCTCCCTGACTTGCTGGATACTGACCGATTGCCATGCTTCGCAACGTTCAGGCCGCATGCAGCACTGAGCAAGGCCGAACCTGTTGATATATTAAAGCTTTGCGATCCATCCCCACCTGTTCCTACAATGTCAATGAGTTCCAAAGAATCATCAAGTTTCACTTCCGTTGCCATCCTTCTCATTCCATTTGCAAAACCGCGTACTTCCTCAGCAGACTCTCCCTTCATTCTTAAAGCAACCAATAATGCACCGGCCAATGCGGGCTCAACGGAGCCGGACGCCAAAGCGGTCATTAGTGTTTCGGATTGTTCCTCTGATAGGCTTTCTCCATTCATCAACTGCCCCAAAAGGTGCTCTAAACTATGATTCATGTCTTTCTCCTATTTGTTGTATCCAAGAAATTTGCCATCAACTGTATGCCTTCTGAGGTCATTATACTCTCCGGATGAAACTGAACGCCTTCGGTGTCATAAATATTGTGTCTTACAGCCATGATTTCGCCAGACATTGTTGTCGCGCTCACTGTCAACTCTTCTGGAAAATGATCTTCACTTGCAGATAAGGAGTGATATCTGCCTACAATCATTGGTGTTTCAAGATCTTTAAAGATTGTTTGCTCATCGTGTGATATTTCTGAGGTTTTTCCATGCATCAGTTGCTTTGCATAAGTAACCTCACCGCCAAAAACTTCGACAATACATTGATGCCCTAAACACACCCCAAGAATAGGAATAATTGGAGCAAAGAATTGGATCATACTCATTGAAATCCCTGCATCACTGGGTCTACCAGGACCGGGTGAGACCACAATAAAGTCTGGTGCCATGGCTTTTGCTTCATCAATGTTGATGGCATTGTTTCTGAAAACCTCCACATCAGCACCAAGGGACCTAAATCCTTGTACCAAGTTGTAAGTGAACGAATCAAAATTATCAATCATCAAGATTTTTTTCATAGCTCGCCCTCTTTTACCATTTTCAATGCGGTTCTAAGGATCTCGCTTTTTGCCAAGACTTCTTTGTATTCATTCTCAGGCAAACTGTCGGCAACGATTCCAGCGCCGGCCTGGAAGCAATATTTCTCATCCGAGAAAACAATTGTTCGAATTGCGATTGCCTGATCCATATCGCCATTTTTGGCAAAATAGCCCACTGTGCCTCCGTAAACACCTCTGAGATTCGGCTCGATATCATCAATCAATTCCATAGCCCTGACTTTCGGTGCGCCAACCAAGGTTCCTGCAGGAAATACTGCTGCAAATAAATCAAAAGCATCGTATTTTTCCTCTAACATGCCTTGCACGCCACTGACGATGTGCATCACATGGCTGTAATATTCGATTGATTGATACGGGCTTACCTCAATTGAACCATGACTTGCAACGCGCCCAAGATCATTGCGAGCAAGATCAACCAACATAATATGCTCTGCGATTTCTTTTTCATCAGCCAATAGTGACTGTTTGTGCGCCTTATCTTCTTCAGAATCATTGCCTCTAGGCCTGGTTCCTGCAATGGGTCTGAGCGATGCTTTACCGCTATTCAGTCTAACCAAAGCCTCTGGGGAAGAGCCTGCGATCTTAAACCCATCTAACTCACAATAGAACATATAAGGGGACGGATTGATTAATCGCATTGCTCGATAGACATCAAACGGATCTAAATCATAGCTGCCTGAAAATGCAATGGATAAAACAATCTGAAAAATATCTCCCTCGTAAATATGATGCTTGGCTTTGTCAACAGCGTTATAAAAAGTTTTCTTATCAATATTGGCTTCTGGTTCTGTGTAGGCTTTCTTTTTTAGGTTTGGATCAATATCAATATTGAGCATTGCAAGAATTTCAGTCCTTAATTGCATTCTCTCGTCTTCATTGCCAGAGTGAAGCAGAGCCATTTTATTTCTCTCATGATCAAAGATCAGAAGTGATGTGGGCGCGATGTATGAACAATCTGGTGGTCCGAGGATGCCTTTTTTGCTCTTGGATACTGGCAGATCTTCAAAATAACGAATCATATCAAATGAGCTAAAACCAACAATGCCCCCCGAAAAGGGAACAGCATCAATCGAAGGTTTTAGATCAGGAATCTCTGAGAGAGTTTTTCTGAAAAGAATCATCATTTCCTCTTGGGAGTTGGGTGTGCTGATCTCATCCCCATTCAAAAAGAATTTTCCACTTCTCACATGAATGGATTGTGAAGAACCTATCCCTAAAAATGAATACCGCGATTGATCAACCCCTCTTTCAATACTTTCCAGTAAAAAAGTGGGCGTCAATTGACGCAGTTTCATGAACACCGTTGCAGGTGTTTCATTGCTTAATTCAATATCAAAATATTCGTTCATTTCAAAAAACCCATCACCAAATAAAAAAAACCCATCACCAAATAGGAGATGGGTAAACCTTGATTTCAAATAAAGACCGGCTGCCCTCTCCTAGGAGAGAAGCCACCAACTTCTGATATCTGAAATCCTTGTATTCATAATTGGTTGAAGTATGTCTATATTTTCTTCAATCGTCAAGACAACAATCCTATAAATACAACAGAGGTAGAGTGATCGAAAGCGTGATCCACATGATCAATAATAAAGGAATGCCGAGCTTAACAAAGTCATTGAAGGCATATCCTCCAGCACCCATGATCAATAAATTGGTTTGATACCCAATAGGCGTAACAAAGCTCATGTTCGCGCCGAATAAAACTGATAGAACAAATGGTTCAATAGGCGCACCCAGCTGAAGAGCAATATTTATTGCGATTGGTGTTCCTAGAACTGCCGCTGCATTATTGGATACAACATTGGTCAATATTGCCATAAGCAACATAAGCACACTCAAAATTATAGGTATGGACAATGACGAGGTAAGATACACAAACCAATTAGCTATGAAGTCAGAGCCTCCGGTTAGTTCAAGCGCTGTACCCAAACTCAAACTGGCAACAATTAACATTATCACTGGAATATTCATAGAGTTTCCAACATTGGTCCACGTCAAAGTTCCCACAAGTAACATGATCAAAAGCCCGGCCATGGCGGCCACAGAGATCGGCATAAGGCCTGTTGCTGCCATAATTGTGACGCCGAGCATGATATAAAGAGGGAAAAAAGAACGTTTGGTGGCTAAGTCAAATTTGTCCTTTTCAATCACAAGCAATTTGCTATTGCTCTTCAAATTATTAATGGCTTCTGACGTTCCTTGAACCAAAACAACATCGCCTGGGCTCAAGGTTGTGGCAGTAATATTGCCAGTTAATCTTGCGCCTGTTGTGCCGGAGTGAATCCCTAATGGAATTAGATTAAAACGAGAGGCAAAATGTTGAGAACTCAGTGATGTGTGGTCCAATAAAGAGCCTCCTGTTATAACCACTTCTGCGAGGCGTGTCTCCTCATCTTGTTCTTGTTCTATGTTTTTGTTTTGCTCCTCCTCAAACAAGCTTAAACCTAATATTTCTTGATAATTTTGAAGATTTTCAAGCGAGTCCCTGACATAGATCCTATCTCCGGGCTCAAAAATAACAGAAGGAATCTTTGCAACAAACAATGAGTCAGAACGCTTGATTTTATCTATATTGAATCCATCTCCTGCCCTTTCTTGAATCTCTGCAAGAGTCTTTCCGTCTGAAAATTCTCCTTGATTGACATAAAGAGATGCCTCAAAGACAAGATTTTCTTTTTTTTGGGCTCTCGGCGACCTATCAGTAAGCATTTTTGGTGCAATAAGCCATAAAAACAGCATTCCAAAAGCGCCCGCTATCAATGCTGGGATAACAAAATCGAACAATTGTATTTCATCAAGTCCCATATCATTTGCGATCCCAACAACCAAGAGGTTTGTAGATGTTCCGATTGTTGTAGCCATCCCGCCAATGATCGTAGCCATTCCCATTGGCATGAGCACTTTTGAAGAACTAATTTTTGCATTTTCACTTACGGCAATCAGCGCTGGAATCAGCATTACAACGATCGGAGTATTATTGATAAATGCACTGAAAAAACCGCCAAATAAGAGCACTCCAAGAAGTGATACTTTTGGATGATTGACCCATGATCTTGAAAGAAAACCAACCAAAGGGTCCAATGATCGATTGATTTCAATGGCTTTCCCTATTGCCAATAATAGACAAATTGTAATCAGAGCTTCGTTTCCAAAATTGGTTAAAAAAAGCTCAATCGGATTAATCAAATTTCCATTAAACGAATAGGGGAAAAAATAAAATGAGACCACCAATATTGACAATATTGTCAGACTTGATGACTCAATTGAAATCCAATCTCTGGAAAACAAATAGAGCCCTAAGACAGTGAGCATCATGACAAATAACGCGTGTATTTCAGGTACATCTGGCATCATTAAACTTGTATTAATTAATCTTATGTTCTAGAAATTATACATGCATGCTGTTTTTTTAGACTATAAAACTGTCGATGCTGGCGATCTTGACCTAGCGTCTATTAAAGCTTTGCTGCCAGAAATGGAGGTTTACCCCTACTCAAATGAAGATGAAGTGCTTGATCGAATTGCAAAGGTTGAAGTCGCCATTGCAAACAAAGTTGAATTTGATTCGGAAGTTTTTGCACATGCTAAAAACCTTAAACTGATATGCGTTACAGCAACTGGAACAAACAATATTGATCTCAATTCTGCAGAGAATTCTGGTGTCACAGTCTGCAACATAAGAGACTATTGCACTGAGTCGGTGATGCAGCATGTTTTGCTATCCATTCTTTTGCTCTCCCATTCATATCCTGATTATATGAACTCGATTCAAAGAGGCGAATGGCAAGACGGCAGTGGCTTTAGTCTGCTTGATCATCCCATTAAGGAACTTTCAGGGAAAAAGCTTGGGATAGTCGGCTTTGGTGTCTTAGGCAAAGGTGTGGCCAAAGCTGCTTCTGCGCTTGGTATGGAGATTTTGGTTTCTGAAAGCTTTGATCCTAGTAAAGAATCAAAGGATTCAATGAAGAGAATAGGATTTAATGAACTGCTTAGTGCATCGGATGTTATCAGCCTTCACTGCCCACTCACAAAAGAAACAACCGGTATTTTTAATGATGATGCGTTTGAAAAAATGAAGTCGTCTGCAATTCTGATCAATACTGCAAGAGGTGGCTTAGTAAATGATGAGGCTCTCATCAAAGCCATTGAAAATAAATCAATCGCAGGAGCGGCCATTGATGTGCTTGACCAAGAACCACCTAGTTCAGATCATCCTTTGATACAAAAAGAATATAAAAACTTAATCATCACGCCCCATATTGCTTGGGCTGCAAGAGAGGCAAGGCAAAGGGCCCTTGATCGGATTGCTGATAATGTTGAAGCATTTCTGAAAGGCAAGCCAATCAATATTGTAAAGCCAAGAGTGCTCTAATCCAAATATAAAAGTTTCAAAACTGCAATTACCAAACTAAACATAAGAGAGGAGAAAAAATGGTCACAATAATAATCATGGCGCTTACATTGGCATTGTTTCAAATTTGGATCATTCCAATGACTGGTGCATTGGTAATCAATATTAAAAGTATGTCTTACTTACTGTCGAATAGAGATAGGGAGATAACAATTGATCCAACTTCGGTTTCCGCAAGAATTCTTAGGGCCTCATCAAACTTGCAAGAGAGCTTGCCTGCATTTCTTGCACTCGCAATTCTTTCAATCATTACAGATGTGGACAACACAATGTATGCGATGACCTGGGTGTTCCTTAGGTTTCTTTTTCTCTTGGTTTATGCGGCCGGCATCTTATACATCCGCACAGTAGTGTGGCTGGGCTCTATTGTTTGTCTGATTTTAATGGGTCTTGCTTTGATTTAGTGCTTAGCTTCTGAGGGTTTTAACAGCTGGCACAGACAAGGCTCTATAAACAACAAACATTCCTGTAAGGAGGATGAGAGCAAAGCCTGTTATTAAACCTGATGCGATGATTATGGCATTGGGTGTATAGCTTGTTTCAAAAATCTGTATAGATACATATGCAGAAAACCCTATTGCAACAAAAAGTGATGTGATCGATGCGACCAAGCCCAATGCTCCAAATTCTGCCAATGCAATTTGAAGAATATCTCTCTGCTTGGCTCCCATTGCCTTCATGACAGCATTTTCTTTGTTCCGCTCCTCTACCGTTGAGAAAATTGAAGCAATTAAGGTCAGTACTCCTGCCAAAAGAGAGAGTAAAAAAATATACTGAACAGCTGTTGATGCAGTGTCTAAGACCACGCGAATCTGATCAAGAGCTGCATCTAGATCTACGCTGGTGATTGTTGGAAAGCGCTCAATAAAAACATCAACTGCCTCTGATTTATTATCGACCTTCAAGCTTGTGATATAAGACTGAGGAAGCTCATTCGCGATGGTAGGTGAAAGCACAAAAAAGAAGTTAGGTGAGAAACTCTCCCATTTAATTTCTCTAAGATTTTTAACCTCAACTGTGAAATTTTCGCCGGCCACATTGAACTCGAGCTGATCTCCAATTGATAGCCCCATTGATTTGGCTGCTTGAGCATCTACAGAAATAAAAGAATTATCCTCATCTTCATCTCCCCACCAGGAACCCTCTTTAATTGAATTGTTTTCTGGAAGTTCACTGAACCAAGTGAGATTTGATTCTCTTTGCATCATTCCTCCGACATCTAAGGGAGAACCATCTGCTGATGAAGCACCAATCAATCTTCCCCGAATCAATGGTGTAAATTGAGGTGTTGCTTCCATCTCATTATCAAAAAAGCTTTTTACATCATTTAGCTGATAATCTTGAATATTAAAAAAGAAATAGTTTGGTGTGTCTTGGTCTAAACTGGAACGCCAAGTATTTACTAAATCTGAGCGCGTTTCAGCAAGAACAATTAGAAATGTCAGAGAGACGCCAAATACAATGACTTGTAATAGATTCTCAGAAGCTCTTTTAGAAAGATTTCTAAGGCCCATTAACCATCCGTAACCACCTAAGACAGGTGATAGTTTGGTCGAGAAAATCAATAAGTACCCAATCCCTGCGAGCAATATCACAAGGCCCAGAAGTGCAAAAAGAATACTGGCCACCAAACGAAGATCATTGAAGAGAAGTAAAAGAAATAAGCTGAAAATTAAGAAAGAAAATAAATAAATCGATGCCTCTGATTTAGACCCTTGTGTATTGTCTTTTCTTAAAAGTCGAATTGGCTCGACCAATCCCAAAACCCTTAAATAAGGCCCGCATGCAGCAATCACAATGCAACAAGCCGTCAAAAAACCCAGTAAGAGTGGTTTTGCAGTTGGTGATGGTAATTCTCTATTGATGATAGGACTCAAAATGCTTTCCAGAAGCGCTTGGACCGAAAATCCCAGCGAACAACCAATAAGGGTTGCCATTAAAATCAGCATGGTCAACTGGCTGATCTGTGACCACAATATAAATTTCTTTGATGCGCCGAATACTTTCATGAGTGTCGTATTCAATAGATGTCTTTTAGCATATCGTCTTGCGGCAATCATAGAAGACACCAAGGTGATTAAAATTGTGAACAATGCTGCAAGATTTGCAAATTGAGATGATTCATTGACTGAATTGCCAAGCTGACCCTCAATGTCTGAAACTTTCTGTACACGAACTTCATTCAAATCTCCTTCCACCTCTTTTAAGAAAGATTCAAGCTCACTGGATTCTGCCGAATAAAGCTGTCGGTAAACCACTCTGCTGCCAGTTTGAATAACACCCATTTCATTCAGGTCAGTCTGATTGACAATAATGGTGGGAGAAAAAGACAAGAATCCAGTGCTTCGATCGGGAAAATCAATTAGTGTTCCCGTTATCTTGAATGATTTATTGCCAAGCGTGATGAATTCACCTGGTTTTCTATCCAACGCCTCTAAGATTTTTTGTTCTACCCAAGCAGTGGAAGCTGGTGGTTGCTTCAAATCAAGATTCATACTGCTCTGCCCTTGAGGAATAACCTGCAAGCTTCCTACCAAAGGATAAGCGCTTGAAACTGCTTTGATTGATGCAAGTATATTTCCATCATCCGTCAGCGCCATGGTTAGGAATGAGGTCGTTTCTGCAGTTTTTATGTCCATTAATTCTGCTGCTTGAATATACCGATCTTCGATGGGCGCTCCAGACCTAAAAACCATCTCGGCACCAAGGACAATTGAGGCTTGTTGCTGAATGGAGCGTTGAAAGCGATCGCTTAGAAACCCCACGCCTGATATTGCGGTTACAGAAAGAATCAGTGAAGAAAATAGGATGACCATGTCTCCTGATCCTATTTCTGAAAAAAACTTTTTTAGCCCAAAGAGAATGCCATTCAGCATTTTAATTTTCCTTCTTGTAGCTCGAAGACCATATCCGATCGAGTTGCTAACTGCTGATCATGTGTTACGACAACCAGTGTCGTCTTTGTTTCTTGATTGATTCCCAGTAATAGTTCGAGAATATTATCAGTGCTTGATTGATCTAGATTTCCAGTGGGCTCATCCGCAAATAAAATGCTTGGATTTTTGACCATGGCTCTAGCGATTGCTACACGTTGCTTTTCTCCGCCAGATAATTGATGAGGAACATGTCCTGTTCTTTTGGATAAACCTACTTCATCCAAAGCCATTAGTGCCCTCTCCTTTGCGTCTTTCGCGCCGAGTATCTCGAGTGGCATCATCACATTGTCTAGGGCTGATAATCGAGGCAGCAAATGAAAAGACTGAAAAACAAAACCGACATCCTTGCTT
>Ga0066849_10000815_pt1 | contig 12697 bp, 11 predicted proteins | sample ETNtaG_9_FD_65492 | JGI IMG/M metagenome (GOLD analysis project Ga0066849, IMG submission 65492) | Marine microbial and viral communities from oxygen minimum zone, Eastern Pacific Ocean - ETNP201406SV69 | ecosystem: Environmental > Aquatic > Marine > Oceanic | place: Pacific Ocean: Eastern... | reverse complement strand
TTTTTAGCAAGCTTATCAATATTTGTGGTTTTTATTGATGGGTGACCATTGCAAGAAAGATAATCCCACCTGAGTTGGTCAGTCATGATAAATAAGATATTTTTTATACTCAATTTTAATCCTTTTAAATTACCAAAGAAATTATTGATATTGGAATTATCATTTACGATACTATTATTTATGAAAACTCAAGCAAGTGCTTTTTTTCAATGTCAGTTATTAGGCCATGCTCAATTAAAGATTCTTGTCGTCTGAATTCACTAAAAAAGTTTACAAAGTCATTTGAAAAAGTTTTTTGTGCTAATTTTGAGTTTTTAAAATGTTCATAAGATTCTGAGATATTTAATGGCAAATCTATAATCTTTTGCTTTTCTTTAAAATTTTTATTTTCTTTAATCCCCTCCATTCCAGATACAATAGTGGCAGCTATACTCAAATATGGGTTCATATCTGCGCCTGGTATCCTATTTTCAACCCGCTTATTACTCCCTTTTATTGCTCTAAATGCGACTTTTCTATTATCCCATTCCCAGTCATTCTTGGTTGGGGAAAAAATATCAGGTTGAAATCTTTTGTAGGAGTTATTATTTGGGGCAAATAGGAGCATCAATTCAGGTGAATATCTTTGAAGGCCTAGAATAAATTGTTCAAAATAGTTTTTATTTTTAATAAAAATATTTTCATTTTTCTTGTTTTCCAATGAAATGTGAATATGACCACTTTGACCATCTGCATCGTTATTCCACCTCGCCATAAAAGTAGCAATTTTACCAAATCTCAATGCAGATTGCTTGATCAGATGCTTTACTAAAATAGCATCATCAGCTGATTTAATATCTTTTCCTGATAACAGAGCTACCTCCATAAAGCCTGCACCCATTTCTTCGTGCCAAGCCTCTACGGAAATATTCATTATTTTAGAAAATTCACACAACTCATGATACAAGTCTTTTTGTTCATGTTGCCTATGCAGAAGATTATAAGAGCTTTCAAAGGTAGATGTTTTTAAGTCTAAAAAGTTATTTTCTCGCATGCTTGTTGAATTTTCTTCTAATAAAGTAAATTCAATTTCCACCCCAAAGCGAGGGAAAAAAGATAGCTGATTTACTTCATGTAAAACTTTCTTTAAAATGCTTCTGCTGCAAAATTTTGAATAGTCATTTTCTAATTCTAAAAAACAAATGAGATTTTGTGTTTCGTCAGCCCATGGTATAATTCTGAAGCTGCCCAAATCAATTTTAGCTGGGATGTCACCAAAACTATCTTTTTCAGAGGAAAATCCTGATATTTCAACTTGAGTGTCTCCATAACCTAAAGCAAGAGAAGGAAGAGCAACGGTGAAGCCACTTCCGTTTTTATCTATCGATTTTATAATTTTATCAATGGTAACTAATTTTCCCCTTATCTGCCCAAGAGGATCAATAAAGCAAACAGTTACATAATTTAATTTTTTATTTTTTAAAATTTCAAAAAGTTTCTTTTTGGTCATTTATACAAACTTTTACTTATTTTCATACGTTGATAGTATAATATCCTAATTTAAGTTATTTGTTTTTTTAAATTTAATATTTGAAAATGTCACTAGAAAAAGTTGAATGGGATTACATTGTTTTAGGAGCAGGGACAGCAGGCTGTGTCTTGGCTAATAGGCTGGCATCATCAAAAAGAAATAAAGTTTTAGTCTTGGAAGCAGGACATATCGATAAATCTATAAAAATTAAAATTCCTGCACTCCAACCACTTGCATTTGGGAGAAAAAACTTTGATTGGTGTTATAAGGCTGAACCAGATATGACGAGAGATAATTATAAACCTATTTGGCCTGCAGGAAAAGTCTGGGGAGGTAGTAGTTCTTTAAATGGAATGATTTATATTAGAGGTCAAAAAGAAGATTTTGACAGTTGGAAAAATTTTGGTGTTAAAGATTGGAATTATAAAGATGTTCTGAAATATTTTATTAAATCAGAAAAAAATGAAAGAGGGTCATCCCCTTTTCATGGAACTAAAGGATCTTTAGGAATTTCAAATATGAAGGCTGAACATTCGCTTAATACGGCTTTTATTGAAGCTGCTTCAAGTTGCCACATTCCTTTAAACAATGATTTCAATGGAGAAAAACAGCAAGGAGTAGGCAAAGTACAAGCATTCCAAAGAAATGGATTTAGGCAAAACACTTCCACTGCATTTTTAAAGCCTATTATGAAAAAGGAAAATATAAAAATTATCTCAGGTGTTATAATAAATAAAATTTTGTTCAAGGGAAAAATGGCTGTAGGGGTAAATATCTTTTTCAAAGGCAAATCCCTAAATTATTTCACTAAAGGCGAAATTATTCTATCTGCAGGATCAATTGGAAGCCCATTAATACTTCAAAGATCAGGCATTGGAAATGCAAAAATACTAACAAAGTATGGAATAAAAATTATGTTAGATCAAAAAATGGTTGGAAATAATTTGCAAGATCATCCTGGTGTTTATTGTGAATTTCCAACGAACATTTCTACTTTCAATACAGAATTTAATTTATATAAAATGATCAGGCATGGAGTTAATTGGCTTTATAATGGAACTGGACCAATCAGCACTCCTGCCGCTACTTGCTGTGCATTTTTTAATACTGATAAAATTCATAATAGACCTAATACGCAAATCCATTTTTCTCCGTTTTCATACCATTACTCTCCTTTAGAAAATTTGACACTTCCAGACTATCCTGCATTATTGACTGGTACATGCATTTTAGATCCCAAAACCAGAGGATCAGTTGCAATAAGATCAAAGGATCCAACAGAGTCTCCAATTATTAAACATCTTCTTTGGAAAGAAGAAAGCGATGTTAATAAAATGGTTAAGGCTTTAAAAAAGCTTTCTGAAATAATGTCTTCTTCACCAATTTCTGAATTTATTATTGAAAATCCGTTATATCAAAAAAGCAAAACTGAAGTTAAAAGTTACATTAAAAAGAATAGTTTTTTAGGCTATCATGCTGCTGGAACTTGTGCCATGGGCAGTAAAGGAGTTTTAAATTCTGATCTTACTGTTAAGAAGGTTAATAATCTCAGAGTAATTGATGCTTCTGTAATGCCAAAAATCATAAGAGGGAATACAAACGCAACTGTAATTATGATAGCAGAAAAAGGCTCAGATTTTATACTATCAAAAACTAATAAAAACTAAAATTATTTTTTTAAAATATAGAAAACCCTTTATCCATCGCGGTAATGATTTTATTTACGTGGTCCTTGTTGATTATTAAAGAAGGTGAAAGTATAAAGTTGTTTCCTGATGCTCTCAATAGAACTCCTTCATCGCAAATTGCATGAAAAATTTTGGCAACAATATCTTTGCCAGCAGGTTTTTTGCTTATCGGATCTTCAACCATTTCAACTGCAGCCATTAATCCTTTACCCCTAACATCACCAATAATCTCATGCTTATTTTTTAACTTATTCAAACCTAAAATTAATTCAGCCCCTCTAGCCTTTGCATTGGAAGCTAAATTCAGTTTATTAGTTTCTTCAAGAGCAGCTAATGCTGCGGCTGCTCCAACAGGATTTCCAGAATTAGTATATCCATGGCCAAGTAAGCCTAAAGTATTATCATTTTTTTCAATTGCTTCAGAGATTTCACCTGACATTAGCGTCGCGCCCATTGGGAAGTAACCACCTGTTAATGCTTTTGCTATTGTCATCACATCTGGTTTAACTCCCCATAATCTTGATCCGGTCCATTCCCCTGTCCTTCCAAAAGCACAAATCACTTCATCTGCAATGAGTAAAATATCATTTCTATCACAGACATTTCTTACCTCTTTCATAAAATTTTCGTGAGGTACAATCACTCCACCTGACCCTATAATTGGTTCCATAACAAATGCAGCAATGGTATCGGAACCTTGGCTGGCAATCAAAGCTTCAAGACTTTGAATGCATTTTTTTGAAAGGTTTTCAGGGTTGTCTTCATCAAAAGGATTTCTGTAAGTGCAAGGCGTTGGGATATGAAATATTCCAGGAACTCCCGGCTCATAATTTCTTCTAAATCTTGGATCACCAGAAAGTGATGCACCTCCGTAATGAGTTCCATGGTATCCTTTACTCAATGCAATAAATTTTATTTTATCTATTTTGCCTCTAACTTTCCAATATTGTCTAACCAATCGCATAGCTGTATCGATTGAATCAGAGCCTCCTTGAGTAAAAAAAACTTTTTCCATTCCATCTGAAGAAAACCATTCTTTGAGTTTGTAAGATAGTTCTATTGCTTTATCATTTGTAATGCCTCTGAATGTGTTGCAGTATGGCATTAAGTTAATTTGTTCGATCATAGCATTCTTTATTGGTTCGCAACTGTAACCTAGATTTACATTCCAAAGTCCACCCACAGCATCAAGCATGACGTGCCCATCTATATTTTGCACTTCTACATTTTCAGCTTTAGAAATTATCATAGGAGGGTTTTCTAACATTTCTGAGGGATGGGCCATTGGATGCCAAAAATGTCGAGCGTTGTTCTCTCTTAAAAAGTTTTCATGTTTCATAGTGTCTCCAATCTATTAAGGCTTATAATTTCATCCAAACTGATTTTAAATCAGTAAATTTATCTAAAGCGTGAAGTGATTTATCCGAACCATTTCCCGACTGTTTAACTCCTGTTAATGGTAGAGAATTATCTGATCCACCATAAGTGTTGACAAACACAGTACCGGCTTTAATTTTTCTTATCATTCTATGCGCTCTTGACAAATTAGATGTCCAAATGCCAGAAGCTAGACCAAAATCTGTTGAATTAGAAAGATTAACAGCCTCTTCATCAGTCTTGAAAGCAGTTACAGTTAAAACGGGGCCAAAAACTTCATTTTGAAATACTTCCATATTTTTTTTCACAGAAGAAATGATTGTTGGTTCCATATAAAATCCGCCTGTTGGCTCATTAATTCTATTGCCACCAATTTCAATCGTTCCTCCTTCATCAATTGCTTTTTCAACAAAATCAAGATCTGAATTAAGTTGTTGAAGACTGTTGACTGCACCAACGTCATTTTTTATGTCTAATGGGTTACCAATTTTTAATTTCTTAGAATTCTTAGAAACTAAATCTAAAAATTTGTCGTGAATTTTACTCTCTACAAGTAAACGAGAACCAGCAACACATACTTCACCTGAATTTCTAAAAATCCCCATGGTTGAAACTTTAGCTGCTTCTTCTAAATTCTCTGCATCAGCAAATATAATATTAGGAGATTTTCCTCCTAACTCTTGATAAATTTTTTTCATATTTGATTGTGCTGAATATTCTAGAAGTTGCCTTCCAGTATTTCCTGATCCAGTGAATGTTAAAACATCAATGTCCATATGCCTTGCTAAAGCTTGACCTGTTATTCTTCCACTACCTGTTACTATATTCAATGTCCCTGGGGGTAAGCCTGCTTCAAGGCATAAATCTGCAAGTTTCAGAAGAGATAAAGATGCAGATTCTGAAGGTTTTATAATAATTGAATTTCCTACAGCTAAAGCTGGCGCTATCTTCCAAGCTCCTATCATTAAGGGAAAATTCCAGGGTACTATGGCTCCAACCACTCCTACAGGTTCTCTGTGGATTAACCCTAAAAAATCGTTAGAAGTAGTTGCTATTTCTCCATAAACCTTATCAATTGCTTCTGCATAATAACGAAAGGTTCCTGCTGCAGAGCCGGGCTCTGCTTTGTAAGCCATATTTATTTCAGTTCCATTGTCTCTTACACCTAAAACAGCTAATTCGAGCATATTTTTCTCAATTAACTCAGCAATTTTGATCATAATTTTTTTTCTATTGATAGGGGGCATATTGGACCAATCACCCCTATCGAATACTTCCCTGCAAGATCTTACAGCATCATTTACATCTTCAATGTCAGAGACTTGTAGATTGGATATTATCTTACCATCAATAGGACTAACGATACTTTGACTTTTGCCTGACTTTGAAGGCACCCAATTATTTCCAATCAAAATTTTTTGGTTTGCTATTTGGTTATTTCTGAAGTGATCAACTTCTTTTTGAGTAAACATTTTATCCCCATTAATTTATTAAATACGTTTTAGAGATTGGTATCTAAATGTACAGCATTTATGTCCATCCATGATGGTTTTATTTCTTTCAAGTTTCAAATTTTTATCAAACCCAATTGAAAAATTATAATCCCTATTACAGGAAAGAAGTTTACCTAAATCTTTAATTCCCATTTCATCGTACATCTCAGCGTATTTGCATCTTGTGACATCAAAATGATAGACTTCATTAGTTTTTTTAATTTCCTTAATTTCCAATGCTCCACCTACTTTCCAAAGCTCAAAAACATCTATGAAGCGGTTTATAACAGAAGTTTTTTTATCGACTTTTTTGTCAATGTCTTGTCTCAATTTACTTCCTTCACTTACTGCATTTTTGATAATAGCTTTTTCTAAAATTTTTTTTGCTTTAATTTCACCAAAAGCTTCTTTCATTTCATCATAAATAGCTATTATGACTTCAGCTTGTAGTTTCCTTTTTTCTATCACAGGTATAGCGATTTTTGATTGTTCCATTTAATCTCCTAGTAAAGTAATCAAGAATACAAACTTTTATAAATGTCAATCATGGTTATAATTATTGTACTACATCATGGTTAAATAATTTTATATTATTTTTAATGTATTTTAAGAGTAATCTTTTAGATAATTGATTTGAAACAAATCCTATAAAAATGATACAGTTATTCTAATAAACTATTCAGTCATTTAGATTAGTATATCTTAATTGAAAGAAAACAAATGAAACAAAAACCTATTTTTCGTGCTGACCATGTTGGAAGTCTTCTCAGGACAGATAGAATAAAACAAGCGAGAAAAGCATGCCTTGAAGATAAGACGATGTCTTCTAATGAATTGCTGGAAATTGAAAACAATGAAATAAAAAAAGTGATAAAAGCACAAGAAGAAATAGGGTTTAAAGTTGTAACTGATGGTGAATTAAGAAGATCATTTTGGCACTACGATTTTATAGAAAGTCTAGATGGGTTTGAATTGGAAGAAAGAGAAACTGGGGTTCAATTCTCTGGAGCAAAGTTGAGACCTTTTTTTCCAGTTATTAAGGGTAAGATTGATTTTCCAACAAACCATCCAATGTTAGACCATTATAAGTTTGTAGCTGCGAATACTAACGTGCTACCAAAAATATCAATTCCAGGACCAAGTTGTTGCCATTTTCGAACTACTCCTGAAGACATCTACCCAAAAGAATACAAAGATAATTCAATTCTTTTTTCAGATATTGCACAAGCTTATAAAAAAGCTGTCAAGGAGTTCTATGACGTAGGTTGTAGGTACCTACAGATGGATGATATATTTTTTGCCTATTTATGCGATCCTAAACATAGGTCAGTTAGAAAGCAGTATGGAGAGGATCCTGACGATCTAATAGAAACATATGCATGGATGCTTAACGAGGCTATTAAAGATAGACCGAAAGATATGACTATTGGGATGCATTTATGCCGTGGTAATTTTAAATCTAATTTTGCTGCTCAAGGAGCTTATGACCCTGCAGTCGATGCGGTTTTTAATAAAATAGATATAGATGTTTACTTTATGGAGTATGACGATGAAAGATCTGGTGGGTTAGAGCCTTTAAAATTTTTACCCAAAGGAAGCAAAAGGGTATTTCCAGGTTTTATAACAACTAAAAATGGCGTTTTGGAAACGATTGATGATTTAGAAAAGAAATTTGATCAGGCTTCAAAATATATTTCAATTGACCAATTGGGCATAGCACCTCAGTGTGGATTTTCATCCACCGAAGAGGGTAACATAATTTCTTTTGATGACCAAAAGAGAAAACTTGAGCTGGTAATTGAAACAGCAAATAAAATATGGGGTGAGTAATAATATGTTATTAGAAATAAACATCAATTATGGCTGAAAATAAATTAGATAATAAAGTTGCACTAGTAACTGGTGGAAGCAATGGAATTGGTCTGGCAACTGTTAAAATGTTAGCTATTGAAGGTGCTAATGTAGTAGTTGGTTATTATAATGGAGAAGATAGAGCTAGAGAACTCATAGAAAATTTGCCAGGGAAAAATCATGAAATCTTTCAAATTAAATTGGAAGATTCTTCAACTTCTGAAACATTAGCAAAACAGATAGAAGAAAAATATGGGCATCTGGATATAATTGTAAATTCTGCAGGCTTTACTAAGCCAATTGCTCATAAAGATATTGAAAAATTAGATATTGAAACTTTTGACTCCATTTTACTTGCAAACGCAAGAGGACCTTACTCTATTATTAGATCTTTAATGCCAATGCTAGAGAAAAGTCATGATGCCGTTGTAATAAATGTTTCATCTATTTCAGCATTTACAGGCTCTGGTAGCAATATAGCTTATTGTGCTTCTAAGGCAGCAGTTGATACAATGACTATGTCTTTAGCGAGGGTTTTCGGTCCAAAAATTAGATTTTTATGTGTTTCGCCTGCTGCAGTAGCTACCGATTTTGTTCAGGGAAGAGACAGAAATGCATTAGAATTACTTGCTGAAAAAACACCCTTAAAAAAGGTTGTTGAACCGGATGATGTGGCATTGGCTATAATGGCATGTATTACTCATTTAAAAACTGCTACAGGTACACGAATAGTTGTTGATGGTGGAAAAAACTTGTAAGGATAATTATGGATATAAAACGTGCCGCATATCTCATTTGAATACTCATCTAATTTAGAAACCAAAATTGATATTGGTGAGTTCTGCAACAGACTAAGAATTGCTGGTATAGAAACCAAAGCATTTCCTATTAAAGGCATCAGGGTCCGGGCTATCTGCTGCGAACATTTTTCCATTGCTGATAATAACCCAGAAAATGGATTTATTGATATTTCTGTTAGATTAAGGGAAGGACGAGATTTAGAAACTAGAAAAAAAGCAACTGAACATATTTTTTCTGTTGCTGAAAAGTTTCTCAAACCAATTTTAAAGAAATATCCCTTTGCATTGTCAATGGAAATGAGAAATATTGACCCTGAATTAAGTCCTAAAGTCAATTCAATACCAAATTTTATGAAGGAAAGCTAAGATGTCTGATTTCGATAGCAATAAAAAGAAATTACAAGAGTATCTGAGCATTGTTAAAGAAAAAGGAGTGTTAAATAACATTGGTGGTGTTTTAAAATCATCTGCTTCTGGAAAGAAATTCTCTAACTATTCGCCAGTTGACGAAAGTTTTATTTGTGAAGTTGCAAGGAGCAGTCCAAAAGATATATCTGAAGCTGCTGCGTCTGCAAAAGATGCCTTTTCTGAATGGTCTAAGACAAATCCATCTGAGAAAAAGAAAATTCTTCATAGGATCGCAGATAAAATAGTTGAAAGGGCGGAGGAAATTGCTCTTTGTGAATGTTGGGATACAGGACAAGCAATTAGATTTATGTCGAAAGCAGCGATTAGAGGTGCAGAAAACTTTAGGTTTTTTGGTGATAAAGCAATAAACGCCAGAGATGGTTTAACTTTGCCTTCCAGTACTCTTTTAAATATTACCTCAAGGGTTCCTATTGGGCCTGTAGGAATTATAACGCCTTGGAATACACCGTTCATGTTGTCCACTTGGAAAATAGCACCCGCTTTGGCTGCGGGGTGCACTGTTGTCCATAAGCCAGCTGAATTATCACCTGTAACAGCTCAGATTCTTCTTGAAATTGCTTTAGAAGCAGGCTTGCCTCCAGGAGTATGGAACTTGGTAAATGGTTTGGGAGAGGAAGCCGGAGTTGCTCTAACCGAAAATAAAGATATTAAAGCAATTGCATTTGTAGGTGAGAGTAAAACTGGATCAGCAATTATGAAGCAGGGTGCAGATACTCTAAAGCGAGTTCATTTTGAATTAGGAGGTAAAAATCCTGTGATTGTTTTTGATGATGCTGATCTCGATCGTGCGCTAGATGCTACTATTTTTATGATTTATTCTTTAAATGGAGAAAGGTGCACCTCATCAAGCAGGTTGCTGATACAAAAAAATATTTCTGAAAAATTCTTTGGAAAGTTGATTGAAAGGATTAAGAAAATTAACATCGGGAATCCTTTAGATCCTTCTGTTGAGATTGGTCCTCTTATTAGTGAACAACATTTCAATAAGGTAACTTCCTATTTTGATATTGCTATTAAAGATGGCGCAAGTATAGCCGTCGGAGGGAATGCTTTAAACAAACCTGGTTGGTATGTTTCCCCAACATTATTTAATAATGCAAATTCAAGAATGAGGATATCTCAAGAAGAAATTTTTGGACCAGTATTAACTGCTATTACTTTTGACACAGAAGATGAGGCTTTAGAAATAGCCAATGGTGTAGATTATGGCCTTACAGGCTATATTTGGACCAATGATTTAAAAAGAGCTTTGAGGTTTTCCGATTCCCTGGAAGCTGGAATGATATGGGTGAACTCTGAAAATGTTAGACATCTGCCCACTCCTTTTGGAGGCGTTAAATCAAGTGGAATTGGTAGGGATGGCGGTGATTGGTCTTTTGAATTTTATATGGAACAGAAACATATTGGTTTAGCAACAGGAAATCATCCAATACCAAAATTAGGAAAATAATATTAATCTATTCACAGAAAGTAGCTTGCAATGCCTTTACCAAAACAAAATTTATACCCCCATTTTAACGTCTCCAGATTAAGCCATGTTGAGTTAGGTGTTAAAGATCTTGGCGCAAGTCATGCATTTTACGTTGATACTTTTGGTCTTCAAGTCACTGACCAGAATGATGATTTTATTTATTTAAGAGGAATGGAGGAAAGGGGCCATCATTGTGTTATTCTAAAAAAATCTGAAATCTCCACGTGCAATGTTTTAGGATATAAAGTCTTTGATGAAGAGCAACTTGAAAAGGCAGAGTTTTATTTTAAATCAAAAAATATTCCTACAGAGTGGATAGAAAGGCCCTATCAAGGCAGAACTTTATTGACCAAAGATATTCAAGGTATTCCTATAGAGTTTTATTATAATATGAAGTTATTGCCGACCATCCATCAAAAATATAAATTGTATACCGGAGTGAAACCTCTTAGAATAGACCATTTTAATGTTTTTTCTACTAATGTAGATGAGAGTGTAAAGTTTTATTCTGATATAGGATTTAGGGTCACTGAATATACTGAAGATGAAAAATCAAAAAAACTTTGGGCGGCCTGGATGCACAGAAAAGGAACAGTTCATGATGTTGCTTTTACTAATGGAGTGGGTCCTAGATTACACCATCTTGCATTTTGGGTTCCAAGCCCTATGAATATCATTGATCTACTAGATGTTATGTCAACTACTGGATATATTTCAAATATAGAAAGAGGTCCAGGGAGACATGGAATTTCAAATGCATTTTTCCTATATATTAGAGACCCTGATGGTCATAGAATCGAGATATATTGTTCTGATTATCAAACTTTAGATACAGATCATGAACCAATCAAGTGGGATTTGAAAGATCCTCAAAGACAAACATTATGGGGAGCACCTGCCCCCAAGTCATGGTTTGAAGAAGGCAGTAAGTTTTTAAATGTTGATCCTAAAGAGCCTTCTTTAAAGGCTCAACCGATTGTAGCACCATAGAATGGAGTTTTGAATGTTAGAAAGATTTGTATCCATCAATGTGAATGGAAAGAATTCATATGGAATAGAGACGGAAGAAGGAGCGATAAATTTATCAGATCATTTTCCTGAATGGCCAACTTTATTGGAGGTGGTTCAAAATAAAGGGTTTGATAAATTATTAGAATCTTTAAAGAATAGACGAGTATCATACCCAAAGGGTACTTATAAATATAATATTCCAATTTCGAAACCTGAAAAAATTATATGTGTTGGTGTAAATTACCCAGACAGAAATGAAGAGTATAAAGACGGACAAAATACTCCTGCAAATATGTCTTTATTTGTAAGGTTTGCAAGATCTTTTGTTGGACACAATTGCCCAATCATTAGGCCTAAAATCTCCAAACAATTGGATTATGAAGGTGAAGTGGCAATAGTTTTAGGTCAATCGGGAAGGCACATACCGGAAGAACAAGCTTATGACTATGTATCAGCAATTACTATTTGCAATGAAGGGACAATTAGGGATTGGGTAAGGCACGCTAAGTTCAATGTGACCCAAGGAAAGAATTTTGAACAATCTGGAGCAATTGGGCCTTATTTAGTTCCTTTTAAAGATAAAAGCCAATTAGAAGACATTCAATTGACAACAAAAGTCAACAATGAACTGCGCCAAGATGACAGAACAAGCAGGATGATTTTCAATATACCAAAGCAAATTTCATATATATCAACTTTTACAACTTTAATGGCGGGTGATATAATCATTACAGGAACACCAACAGGAGCGGGAGCACGATTTGAACCACCTAAGTTTTTAAATCCAGGTGATAAAATAGAAGTTACTGTCGAAGGAGTTGGAACTTTGATTAATACTGTGGAAGACGAATAATGCCACTTTCAAATGATCAAATAAAGGAAGCGGCAAACAATCTTTTTAATGCAGAGAAAGAGAAAAGAAAAATTGGTCTTTTATCTGTTCTTTATGAAGATATTGATATGGAAGATGCTTATAAAATACAAGATGCTCTTGTGGAAAAAAAAGTCCAATCCGGGTTAACTATAAAAGGATGGAAAATTGGCCTTACTTCAAAAGCTATGCAAGA
>Ga0066849_10000814_pt1 | contig 12701 bp, 10 predicted proteins | sample ETNtaG_9_FD_65492 | JGI IMG/M metagenome (GOLD analysis project Ga0066849, IMG submission 65492) | Marine microbial and viral communities from oxygen minimum zone, Eastern Pacific Ocean - ETNP201406SV69 | ecosystem: Environmental > Aquatic > Marine > Oceanic | place: Pacific Ocean: Eastern... | reverse complement strand
GGATTTATTCCTTTTTCTAATTTAACACAAATAAATTCTACATTTCCATTACTATAATTAATATGAATTTCTGTAACTTTTCCTAATAATGCTTCTCCACGATCATAAACATCTCTACCTACAAGCTCATATCCAAAAACTGTAATACTAATATTCTCACCTCAAACTGATTCCATACCTCTTTGAGTATCTTTTCCTCTGCGTACTGTAGATAAACCACTAACTAGTAAAGATTCCATTTTCTTATAATATTCTAACATGTCATCATTTACAGTAGGCCTTACCATTCTTAATGCATTTTCAAAATGTTTTTTAGAAACTGTTTTCTTAGATTCTCTCATTGCAGTTAATGCTGCTTCTCTGCATACAGATTCTACATCTGCACCTGTATATCCACTCATTTTCTTTGAAATATCGGCTAAATTAAATTTACCTAAAGGCATGCCCTCGGTATGAATAGAAAATATCTCCTTAATTGCTTTTGAATCAGGGGGAGGTACATGTAAAACTCTTTCAAATCTACCACTACGAATTAATGCAGGGTCTATCATTTCAGGTCTATTTGTTGCAGCTACAACAATCACTCCATCTAAAGAGTCTATGCCATCCATACTTGCAAGTAATTGATTTACAACTCTATTTCCAGATTGAGAATTGCCTCCATCTCCTGAAGCAGACCTTGCATGAGCAATGCTCTCAAATTCATCTAAAAATATAATTGAAGGTGCCGCTTGTTTGGCTTTCTTGAATATCTCTCTAATTCCTCGCTCTGATTCCCCTACCCATTTACTAATCATTTCAGGGCCTTTAACTGAAATAAAATTGGCTTTGGCTTCATTTGCTATTGCTTTAGCCAATAATGTTTTTCCTGTTCCAGGCGCACCAAATAATACAATTCCTCTAGGTGGTTTAATTCCAAAATGGTCAAATATCTCTGGTTTTGTTAAAGGCCATTCAACACTTTCCTTTAATCGGTTTTTTATTTCTTCCAGGCCACCAACTTTATCCCATCCCGTTTCAGGTATTTCAACATAAATTTCACGAAGTGCACTAGGCTCAACTTCTCTAATTGCCAATTTGAAATCTTCCATAATTACTTCCATTTTTTCTAAAACTTCAGGCGGTATTACTTCTGCGTCTAAATCAATTTCAGGAAGATATCTTCGTAAAGCCTTCATAGCTGCCTCTCGAACTAATGCTGAAACATCTGCTCCAACAAAACCATAAGTATTTTCTAAAATCCAATCGATATTAAAATCATCACTTAATGGCATTCCTCTTGTATGTACCTCTACTATTTCGGCACGCCCATTTCTATCTGGAACACCAACTTCAATTTCTCTATCAAATCTTCCTGGCCTTCTTAATGCAGGATCGATTGCATCTCTACGATTTGTGGCACCAATTACAACAACATTATCTCGCCCTTGCATTCCATCCATGAGGGTTAATAATTGAGCCACTACTCTTCTTTCTACTTCACCAGTAACTTCTTCTCTTTTTGGTGCAATACTATCTAATTCATCTACAAAAACAATGGCTGGTGAATTTTCTGCTGCATCCTCAAAAATCTCTCTAAGCTGTTTCTCAGACTCTCCATAATATTTACTAATTATTTCCGGGCCATTAATAGATTTAAAATGAGCATTAGTTTCAGTAGCAACTGCTTTTGCAATCATTGTTTTCCCGGTTCCTGGTGGACCATGAAGTAATACTCCCTTTGGAGGACTAATTCCTAATCTGCGAAATAATTCTGGATGTTTTAACGGAAGTTCAATCATTTCTCTGACTTTTTGTAATTGATTACCAATTCCTCCTATATCTTCATATGTTATTCCTTCGGAATCTGCTGAAGATTCTTCATCAAACTGTTCTTCTTTAATTACAATTTCAGTTTCAGGTAATACTTGTACAATTCCTTTTGGTGTTGTAGATCTTACTGCAAAGGGTAATGTTTCTGCAAATAGAGTAATTCCTGGAATAAATATTCTGTCACCAGTAACTACTGGTCTTTTATTCAAACCTCTTCTAGCAAATCCTTCAATATTAGGGCCAAATTGCATTGCAGATGGCTTTTTATTCGGTTTATTCACCATTACTGGTGAAAGTACTAATTTTTTACACGGTACAGCGTCAACTTTCTTAATTTCAACTCTGTCGCCTAATGAAACACCTGCATTTTTCCTAATTATTCCATCAATTCTAACAATGTCCATCTTACTATCTTCAGGACGACTTCTCCAATATGTTGCCGCTGTTAATCCATTTTCTCCTTTGATTTCTATAATATCTCCAGGTTTTAATCCAAGTTCATTATCACTTGAGATTCTTGCTCTTCCAAAACCTACATCGCTAGGTATTGCTTTAGCAATTCTCAATTGTAATGTATCTGAGCCTTTAGTAGCCATATTATCCTCTCCGACATACATCGTTAAATTTAGGAAACCCATAAACCCACTGTTTTCTTAATGCCTCAAGTGCATCAAGTTCTTCATAGTGAGTTGTTTCGGACTACTCATGCCCAATGTACTTGAAACCGGCTTAGACTTTGTAAAATCCGATAATGAAAACGATTTACCTTGTGTGAAAGGATACAATATCATTAATGGTCAATTAAAAGTTGCAAGTGATCAAAAAACTTTCAAAAGTATTAATCCTGCAAATAAAAATGATTGTTTAGGAGAATTTCCCCTCTCAACTAAAGAAGATGTTGATGATGCTATTACCGCTGCAAGAACTGCTTTTTTGAAATGGTCAAACACTCCCGCACCAACAAGAGGGCAAATCATTGGAAATATGGGTAGATTATTAATGGAGCATAAAGATGCAATTGTTGCTTTAGAAACAAGAGAAATTGGAAAAACTCTCAAAGAAAGTGCAGGTTCAGTTCAGGAAGCAATAGATACTTGTTTATTTTTCCAATCGGAAGGAAGAAGGCTATATGGACAAACTGTCAATTCAGAATTACCAAACAAGGAATTATTCACTTATAGAAGGCCTTTGGGGGTTTGTGGAATCATTAATGCATGTAATTTTCCTGCAGCGGTTCCATTTTGGAAAATGATTCCTGCAATTATGTGTGGAAATACCTGTGTTTGGAAATCCCCTCAAGACGCACCATTGTTGTCTTTTGCACTTGCTAGAATAATGCATCAAGCAGGATTACCTAATGGAGTGATAAATTTAGTTCACGGTAAAGGTAGTGGAGCAGGACAACATATTGTTGATGCGGTTGATGAAGGAAAAATAAACAAAATTAGTTTTACCGGAAGTACTGAAGTTGGCAAAAAAATTGGAGAAGTATGTGGAAGAAATTTAGTTTCATGCTCTTTAGAACTTGGCGGAAAAAATCCCTTAGTAATAATGCCATCAGCAGACATGGAAAATGCAGTACAGGGAGCATATTGGGCTGGTTTTGGTACTGCTGGTCAACGTTGTACAAGTCTTGGAAATTTGATTCTTCATGAAGACATATATGACGAATTTATGGAAAAATTTATGGAAAAAGTAGTTTCAACACAAATTGGTGATTCATCCCAGCATGAAGGCATGTTGTATGGACCTATGCTTTCAGAAAAATATGCAATTGACTTCCTAAAAGGTTTGGAAATGATTGAAAGTGACGGGGCAAAAAAATTGTATGGGCAAGGTAGAATCACAACTGATTCATCACCTGAGGGGTTCCATGGAGATGCAGTAAATGGAGTTTATATGTGGCCACATGTTTTTGTTGATGTTAAGGAAGGCATGAAATGTTTCTATGAAGAAATTTTTGGCCCTGCTATAACAATTGTAAAAGCAAAGGATTTTGATCATGCATTACATTTGGCAAATGCTTCACCATATGGACTTTCTAGTGCGATTTATACTAATGAAAGACTTGAAGCTTATAGATTCAAAAATGAAATTAAAGCTGGGATGACGAGTATCAATAATTCAACTACTGGTGCTGAAGCACATTTACCATTTGGAGGAGTTAAAAATTCTGGAAATGGAACTAGAGAATCAGGGATTTGGGTTATTGAAGCTTATTCATATTGGCATGCTGTAAATGATGAATTAAGTGGGAAATTGCAATTAGCACAAATGGATGTTGATGAAATTGAAATTGAAGAGGCTGAAGTTGATTGGAATTCTTTAAGTTAGCAATTTAAGATAGGTTCAAATCTTAGTTAGTAATCCAGAGAAAATAGGGGTCATCATATCATGAAAGGTAAAAGATTACCAATGGCTAGGGGCTTTGGAAAAACAGAAAGAATTGATGCTTGGTGGAAATCCCCTCTCGCTATGTCTCTATATCTTGGTGTTGCAGTGATCTATGCTACATGGAGGGGATTCATGGAAGCAGACTTTTGGATTTTTGAATCATTTGGTGCTTCATCATGTGAAAATTGGGACATTGCAAAAACCATACAAGAAGTCAGTAGCTGCCAAACCATGGCAATAGAAAGTGAAGGGAGTCATGTTCTTTCCCCTCTTTACAGCCCACTAATTTTTCCAAAAAGTGATTTTGTTCCAAAGATGCTATGGTGGGTATCACCTGCAATGTTTATTCTAATAATTCCTGCTGGATTTAGAGGAACCTGTTATTACTACCGTAAAGCATACTATCGTTCATTAATGGCTAACCCTGCAGCATGTGCCGTAAGTACTCCGTTTGGAGATTACAATGGAGAAAGAAGATTATTTCTTTTCCAAAATTTACATAGATATTTTATGTATCTTGCCGTTGCTTATTTATTCATTCTTTCATTTGATGTGTATTTAGCAACACAATTCCATGAAGGAAATAATAATAGTTTTGGTGTTAGTATTGGCACTTTAGTTTTAGCAATTAATGTATTCCTTCTTTCTGGTTATACTCTTGGATGTCACTCATTTAGACACATGATTGGTGGAATTAAAAATCGATTTAGTGGAAGTGGAGGAAAGGCTGCTGAAGCATGTTGGAAAGCATGTAGTGGATTAAACAAACACCACAACAAATGGGCTATTTTTTCCTTGTTTTGGGTAATGTTTTCTGATTTTTATGTATACATGTGTACTACTGGTGTTTGGAACGATATAGTAATCATGGGAGGATTGTAAATGTCTGAATATAAATCTCATGAATATGATGTTGTTGTAATTGGTGCTGGCGGTGCTGGACTTAGAGCAGCTATTGAAGCTTCACGTCAAGGTGCAAAAACAGCAATAATTTGTAAATCTTTACTTGGAAAAGCTCACACAGTTATGGCAGAAGGTGGTGCTGCAGCTGCACTCTCAAATGCTGATGATCGAGATGGATGGGAAACTCATTTTAAAGATACAATGAAAGGGGGGAAATATCTCAATAATTGGAGGATGGCTCAAATTCATGCTCAAGAAGCACCTAGTAGAATTCGTGAATTAGAAAAATGGGGTGCTGTGTTTGATAGAACTAAAAAAGGCTTGATTAACCAAAGAAACTTTGGAGGGCACACTTACCCAAGACTAGCACATGTCGGAGATTCTACAGGTCTAGAAATCATTAGAACATTACAAGAAAAAGGGATTCATTCGGGTGTTGATGTATTCATGGAATACACTGTTCGTGAATTATTTAAAGACGAAAATGGTACTTGTACTGGATGTATTGCATATAATCGAGTGGATGGAGAAATTCACGTATTTTCTTCAAAGTCTACAATATTAGCAACAGGAGGAATTACGAGATGTTGGAGTGTTTGTTCTGGATCATGGGAGTATACTGGAGATGGTCATGCACTTGCTATGTGGGCAGGAGCTGAATTAATTGATATGGAATTTGTTCAATTCCATCCAACAGGAATGGTTTGGCCGCCAAGTGTTCGAGGAATTTTAGTCACGGAAGGAGTTAGAGGAGAAGGAGGGGTTTTGAAAAACTCTGAAGGTGTTCGTTTCATGTTTGATAATGTTCCTGAAATGTTTAAAGGAGATCATGCAGAAACCGAAGAAGAGTCTACTGAATGGGTTAGACAAGTAGTTGCTGGTGAAATTGCATCTGTAAGAAGGCCTCCAGAACTTCTTACAAGGGATGTCGTTGCTAAAGCAATTAACAAAGAAGTTGCTGAAGGAAGAGGTTCAACTCATGGTGGTGCTTATCTTGATATTGCATCTCAACGATCACCTGAAGAAATTAAAGCAAAACTTCCTTCAATGCATCATCAATTTATTGAATTGGCAGGAGTTGATATTACCAAAGAGCCTATGGAAGTAGGGCCTACTGCTCATTATGTAATGGGTGGAATTAGAGTAGATGCTGAAACTCAAGAAACTACTATTTCTCAATTATATGCTGCTGGTGAAGTTTCTTCGGGATTACATGGTGCAAATCGCCTTGGAGGAAATTCATTATCTGATTTGATTGTTTTTGGAAAACGTGCTGGTGAATTTGCAGCAAAAGCAGCAAAAGAATTAGAACAACCACAATTAATCGAAGAAGAAATTAATCTCGCTTGTAACAATCTCTTAGAACCTCTATCTAAAAAGGGGGGGGAAAACCCTGGAATTATCTATGAATCTATTAGAGAAATGATGCAAAACAAAGTAGGAATTATCCGTAACGGAGTTGAGCTTGAAAATGCACTTAAAGAATTAGAAAATTTAAAGAAGCGTTCAGAATCTATTAGTGTTGGTACTTCGAAAATTTACAATTCAGGGTGGCATCAAGCACTTGATTTGAAAAATATGATTGACATCTCTAAAGCGTGTACTCTTGCTGCACTTACTAGAACTGAGAGTAGAGGAGGGCATACTAGAGTGGATTATCCAGAACCAGATAAAGGAAAGTGGAGTCATACTACAAATGTAATTTGGATGGAGGAGGGAGAAGTGAAAATTCGTCAAGAAGAATTAAAACAACCTCCTTTAGAATTAGAAAAATTGCTTGATCGTTATAAAAATAAAAAACAGCAGAAGGAGTGAAGAAAAATGAGTGAAAAGATTACAATAGATATTTTCCGTGGAGAAGAAGCTAATGGGGAAATAAAATCATATGATCTTGAACTTGATGAAGGCATGGTTTTACTAGATTGTGTACACCGTATTCAATATGAACAAGAAGCTGATCTTGCAAATAGATGGAATTGTAAAGCAGGTAAATGTGGTTCTTGTAGTGCTGAAATTAATGGAAAGCCGCGTTTGATGTGCATGACAAGAATGACTGATTTAGAAGAGGAAACTCCTGAAGGGACAAATATTTCTGTACGACCAATGAAAACATTTCCACACATTAAAGACCTTGTAACAGATGTTTCATGGAATTATGAAATGGGTAAGAAAGTGGTACCAATTAAAGGTCCAGAAGATGGTGATTGGGTTTTTAGTCAATTTGAAGCAAAAAGAGCACAGGAATTTCGAATGTGTATAGAATGTTTCATTTGTCAAGATACATGTCATGTACTCAGAGAATATAATAAATTTGATGATTTTGGTGGTCCAAGAACAATGGTAAGGTTAGCTAATTTTGAAATGCATCCAATGGATCAAGAAGATCGAATCCCAGAAGTAAAAAATGACTTTGGAATTGGATATTGTAATATTACGAAATGTTGTACTGATGTATGTCCTGCTGGAATAAATATCACTGATAATGCCATTATCCCCCTAAAAGAACGTGTTGTTGATAGATATTATGATCCAGTAAAAATGATTTGGCGTAAACTTACAGGTAAAAAAGTAAGATATTAATCAAAAAAAAAAGCCCCCTCGGAACCGCAGTTCTGAGAGGGGACGTGGTACGGTTTAAACCGTTGTAGTGCTACTAAAGAAAATTTAACCTAAGTGCTCAATGCCTTGTTTCTTCACATTTGCCTTCCAGACCATATCGGGTAACCAGTCAGGGCCATTTTCAGGCTTAGGTACTTGTTTTCTTTCGCCTACGAAAACATGTACACGATTTGTGCCACGTTCTCTTAAACGAATGTTAGTTTTCCCTCTAGATGCAGCTTTTAGAGCCGCTCCTCGAGGTTGTGCACTTGCAAATACTTGACTAGTATCTGCTCCTCCTTCTCTTAGTACGAAGTACTTCTTGTCTTTTGCCATGAGATATTCCTCGCTGGCACTCAGGAAAGATACTTTATAAAGTAATCTGTGAAAAAAGGCTTACTGCGCTCAATTTAAAGGCTTTTTGGCAATTACCATCGCCCCATTACAATGAAGTATTTTACCGAAGTCAATATGTAGGTCGGCCTCACCTCCGTAGATTGTGGCAGAATTATTGATGAAGCGGACCTGTAAAAATGGGATTCTAAAAGTATTCTATGGAGATTTATCAAAACACGAAGCTGATTTAATTGCTACACCCTCAGATAATAGGTTATCTGGAAGAGAGGGAATTGATGCTAGCGTCTACGATGTTGCAGGTGAAGAATTAAGAGAAGCATGTAAAGCTATTTCTGTGGGACAAAGAAAATTAAATTTGCCACCTTGTCCTGTTTCAACAGTAATATTCAATAAATCATACAACCTTTCTTCAAAGTATCTTTTACATGTTGTAAGTCCTGATTGTAGAAGACCAGTTCAAGATGAAAAAAGAAGAGATTTATTACCTACAACTTATGAATCCATGTTTGCTGCAATTATGGAAAAAAAGGACGTTAAGGTTGTTGCAGCTGCTCCTTTCTCAATGGATATTTTTTCTTATCCCCATAGGGAAGGTGCAAAATTAACATTTCGACTTATACTTGAATGGTTAACTAGTGAAGAATGCAATATTGAAGAATATCACATGATTGTACGAAATAAAAATTTCATCGATGCTATGCGTACTGTTTACAGGGAAACAGAAGATCAACTTCCTGGAAGAGATACGACTGATGAATAATTAAATTTGATATTTACTATACACTTCCACAATTTTGGTAATAATTATGATTGAAGATATTTATCGGTTTATTTCTCCTATTATCTGTTATTCTTGCAATTGCAAAGGGATGGTTTAAGGATGCTTTACAAATCTTGTTGGGGCCATGACAATGAATGATGTCGTAACAGATCTTTCTGATGGGAGAATTGGTGATGTTACTTTTATGTCATCCAGCCCCTTTGAAGTTCATCAGATACTCCTAAAAATGAATGATGTCCCAAAACATCCTGTCTCCGGTCATCTTTTTTTGCCTTCTAACACTGATGATGTTTTGGCTTGTGTTGTTGCATGTCATGGTAGTTTAGGTTGGCGTGCTCATCATTTAGATCATATTAATTACTGGTTAGAAGCAGGAATAGCTGTATTTCGTCTGGATTGTTTTGAATCTCGAAATGTTCAAAGTATTGTTACAGATCAAATGATGGTTACACATGCAATGATGCTTTCTGATGCTTTTGCAGCACTTGATTTATTGAAAACTCATCCGCGTATAGATGGTGAAAGAATTGCTGTAGCAGGTTGGAGTTTAGGAGGTACAGTTTCGTTATATTCGGCATGGTTACCTATTATTGAAGCACTATCTCTAGAAAATAATAGTTTTGCAGCTCATTTGCCGATTTATCCAGCAGCACATATGCGGCCAGAGATTCAACGTTGGTCTGATTCTCCAATACTTGTTTTACATGGTGATTCTGATGATTATACTCCACTAAAATTTGTAACCGATTTTATGGAAATTACTCGACCACATGGTGTCAATATTGACGTTCATATTTATCAAAATGCACATCATTCCTTTGATTCTGCTGAACCTGTAATTTGGGCTCAAGATGCAATTAGACTTGACCATAGAACTGTTACAATTGATAAAAAAGGTGATCTTTGGGCTGAAGCAGAACCTGGATTAATTTTACCACTTAATGAACCTGCTGAGCGTTTGGCTGCTTTTCATTACGCAAAAAATATTGGTGCACATTTTGGAGGGGAACCCGAAGCAAGAAAACATTCTTTAAAATTAGGAACTGATTTTTTACTGAAAGTTCTTTAATCTCATTGAAAATTAATTAAATACTCTAATTTAACATAAAAATAAAGATTAGGACAAGAAACCTCAAGTACGCTCGCCAAAATCGACACATACATGTCTAGCTCATATGAAAGAGAATTGCGGCGTGTACTAAGTGGAGATGAAAAAAGTATTAATTCAATTACTCGTAGTTGTACTCCTTTAGAAAAAACACAAATTATGATGGTGATGAATCGTCCTTTCTTAGTTGTAAGAGCTGCTGGAAGTGGTATGGAAGGAAGTGGAGACTTAGTTGCTTTAAGAGGAGATATTAGTTTTCCAATAGAAGTAAAATCGACAAAGTCTAAAAAATTATATTTGTCAGGTAGAACTAAAATACAATATAATTCAATGTTAAAGGAAGGTGAAAAAACTGGATTAATGCCACTATATGCTCATCGATTAAAAGGTGTTCGGGGAGATTCTTGGAGATTTTTCAGAGTAGAAACAAATAACTTGAAAGGAAAGTTAGCAATACTTGCTAGAAGGATTCCGAAACTACCTCTTTCTAATCAAGGAAACCCAATGATTGATTGGGATAAAGGCCTTCCATTACATAAATTTCTTGCATTTCTATGTAGGGATAGAGACAAGGTTGAGGAATTAAATTCAATAAATACTACGTTACCAAATATGGTAACACAATCATTAGAATTAACATGAAAAATAAGCCTAATGAACTCCATCCAGAAACCTTCTTGACAAAATTTTCTACACTTAATGGGTGCCATTTTTTAAACCCTAATGATTTTCTAATTTTATTTATATTCTCAATTGTTCCATGCATCATATCCTTAAACATGTGCCCACCATCAAAAGGTAAAATTGGAATTAAATTTGTTAATCCTAACAAAATATTTACCCATAATAACCAAAAACATGATTCGATAATCAATATCATGATCGTAGTACCTAAAATGCCACTAAATCCATTTCCCTCAGCAATTAACATTTTTTCTTCAAAAGGATTGATTGCTGTTCCTTTATTTTCAAATGGTGCTGTTAACAAAGAAAGGAAATGAAAGGGTACAGAAACTGTTTTTCCAATTACTGTTCCTGAGTTATTTGGTGAAAATGGTCCAGCCAACTTGTCTACTCCATTAGTACTACTAACAAGTCCACTAACTCCTAAAAATGCATCTCCTGGTTCAACCATTAGATTTATTTGCTCAAAAAATTCTCGATTATCTTCTAAATATTTTTCAAAATCTTCTTTTCCAACTATTCCATCATTATTAAGATCTTTTCCAGAGGATGAATTCCAATTATAATAATTATATTCATAAGCATCTCCTAAAGTAACATTAATTATTATAAGTTCATTAGTATTATTAATAGGTATTACAGTTAATGTAACATTATCTCCTGCAGAATAATTGCCCATAACATTTTCAAAAGATTGCTTGTCTGGAATGTAATTATTATCTATTTTAGTAATAATATCATAAGCATTTAATCCAGCCGATTCAGCGCCTGATTGCTCATGTTGAACAATTCCTTGTGCATGCATTCCCTGATTAATTGCTGTAAATTGATTTGCAGATAAAACAATAATAAAGAAGCAAATAATTGCCAAAAATATGTTTGTTGAAGGACCTGCTGCAAACATTCTTTGACGTTCTTTTCTTGGTGCTCTAGTTAATTCATCATACTCTGGTTCTGCAAAGGCTCCTAAAGGCAATGGACCTAATAGTAACAATCCAAAACTTCGAAGGCGCATGCCGTGAGCTCTTGCTTGTAATCCATGTCCAAATTCATGTATTACTAGTGAAATAATAAATGCAAAAATACCCCAACCTAAGGGAATTACAGGATTTAATCCGGGAACTGCAATCATTGTAGATAATGGCATTGGATCTTTTGTTGGACCTGTTAAAATAAATATAATAATTACAAGTAATAACATAATAATAATAAAAAACATTGAAACTCTACATACCCACAAAGAAATTTCTCCATATATACGCCAAAATTTACGAGGTTTTGATACTCGTTCCAAAACACGAATTCCTCTTTGGGTTCTTAACATCAAGATAAAACCTAATGCTTTTGTAGCATTTAATTTATCTAAATACCCACTTCGTTGCATTTTTGATAAAATTACTAACCAAACAGCAAATGAAAATACTAGAAGTGGAAATAAAAAATCATTGGCATTGATCTCTAACCACTCATTGGCCATGCTCCCCCGTTAAGGTTCTCACTCTTGAAGTAAAGTATTGTACCAATTATTTCCGATGATATTATGTGTGTATTATCTTTTCAGCAATACAATGCATACTGAAATGCTCGAACAACTATGTCTTGATGAAATTGGAGAAATCCCTAATCAAATTGAATTATGGCATTTAGAAGATGGCTTTGCAGAATATTTAGTGAAATTCGAAAATAATCTTGCATTAATCACAATGAGTATGTATGATGTAGAAGAAGATGGGGTTGGGTATCTTCTAGAACAAAGAATCTATATCTCCCCTACAGATTACGTAATTGGAAGTATTAAATCACATTCAATAAATTCAGAACAAATTTTATTGAAGATTTCTGAAGATCAAGAAATATACTTTACAGATAATGGTGGAGAAATTGGTGAATTCATAGAAATTTTAGAATCTTGGGTAGTCGAAATTAACTCCAGACAATCTACCGATAGTTTACGTTCAAGATTCTCCAGTTTAAGAAGAGAGAAACAAGCAATAATTTCAAAATTCGAACAATTAAATTTAGATTCAATTAAAAATGATTTAGAAAAATTAGAACGGAAATTGG
>Ga0066849_10000811_pt1 | contig 12718 bp, 11 predicted proteins | sample ETNtaG_9_FD_65492 | JGI IMG/M metagenome (GOLD analysis project Ga0066849, IMG submission 65492) | Marine microbial and viral communities from oxygen minimum zone, Eastern Pacific Ocean - ETNP201406SV69 | ecosystem: Environmental > Aquatic > Marine > Oceanic | place: Pacific Ocean: Eastern... | reverse complement strand
CATCATCCCCGACACCTTTCGCAGAAAGAAGCCAATGGATATAGCGCGGGTCTTCAAAATGCACCTCTTTCACATCTCTACCCTTATGCCGGCCAAAGGCAAGAATAATTTGTTCGCCATCTTTACGAATTTTTCCTAATTGGTCAACCAATTCTAGGTCACCCAAACCCCGGCCTAAATCAGTTGCGTCTGAAGAAATTTTTCCATGAACAACCCACCGTTCCAATTCTTCCAAAGAGCGCCTAAATGAGGGAGCATGATCGACTGAAAGCCTCCAGAACAAGAGCAGAGAAGCGGCTGCGTCAGCAGCAGCGGTGTGGGCATTTTCTAGTGAAATACCATGCCTAGAACAGAGTGCTCCAAGGTTGTGCGGCCGAGGAATATTGAGTCTTCGAACTAATTCATAGGTGTCCATCACGGCCTTTGGCCGCGGCATTCTTTTCCCCAAGCGGAGAAATTCATTTTCTAACATTTCAAGGTCAAATTTACGAACGTTGTGGCCGACAATGACCGACCCCTCAATTAATTGTGCAACTTCATCAGCGATAGTTGCAAAGTCGCCTTTTCCTTGAACATCTTGGTCAAAGATGCCATGGACATTACTTGCCCCATAGGGTATCGGCCGACGAGGGTTGACAATGTGTTCGAAGTGAACAGCAGTTCCATCGGGGTCGGCCCCTACCAAAGCAATTTGAACAACACGGTCAGATGTAGTCGAAATCCCAGTCGTCTCCAAATCAAAGGCAAGTACACGCTCACCATCGAGGACATTCGGGGCCATAAACAACCAATGCCGCTGACCCCCTTTGAACATCTCCCTCCGAATGCCAGCAATCGCAAATGCCATACTTCTCCACCCGGTGCGTCAGGTTATGGGCTTCGTACACCGTTTGAAGAAGATTTTTTCTTCAAAGATAGAAGAAGATGAAACCAAACAAGAAGAATTTCATGACCCCCATCATGAGAAGATGACGGAAGAATTTGTTCAACGACAACAAGGCGTCATCGACGATGCGATGAGTGAATTAGAAGCAAAGGTCGAGAATGTAAAGGCCGAACCATCGCCAACAGCAGCTCCCGATTATGATGCTGGAGAAGTTGAAGTGGCAGACCTATTATCCACAGATGAGCATATCCAAGACCATTCAGAAATGAATGTCATAGAACACCAGTCTGTTGAAGAAATCGGCGACCATCTTGAGTCTGCGACTATCGTAGGAGACCTTCCAGAAGAAGTCAAATTTTAATCAGCCCGAAGTCGTGTTTTGCATTTCTAATACGAAAGTATCGGATAGATACCCCCCCAAGAATTAGATAGGGAGAGGATTCAGCATATTTTCATGTGGCGGATGATGGGTGGTCGAACAGTCCGTTCTCTACTCATGGTTAGCCTCTTGGTTTGCTCAAGTTTTGTGGCTGGATGTACCGGTGCATTAGAATTCACAGTCGACCCTTCAGCCGAACTTAATGCATTCCCCCTCCTAATACAAGAAGGGGAAACCGTCACTTTTGATGCACGTGATTCAGACCCGATTGAAGGGCTCATTGCTGAATACCGGTGGGATTTTGGTGATGGTCAAACAACAGAAACAACAACAGGATTTACATCACACCGGTACACCACATTTGGTATTTTTACTGCTGAACTCACCGTCGTCAATGACCAAGGGGGCGAAGACACCGCCACGAAAACCATCAATGTTAACGGAGCACCAACCCTCAACATAACATATCCAGACTCAATTCGTTCGGGCGATTCTGTGTATTTGGATGCCAGTAACAGCGCCGACCCAGAAGGAGATGAATTGAGGTTTGAATGGGATTTGAATTGGGGCGAAGATTCAGATGGTGATGGGGACATGAGAAACGATATTGACGCGACCGAATCGACGGTCCTGCTACCCACTAACCGTTCTGGAATTATTCAAGGAAGTTTAACCGCTACTGATTCAGCGGATGCCACAGTAAAACAATTATTCACACTCGAAATTAAGTCTCGGCGCTATGAAGTGACTTGGGAAACAATGGAAGTCGAATACTCCTGGGACGAATATCTTGACCAAGGGCAGCAATGGGAGGGCAATATAACGCCAGGTGAAGATGGGCGAATATCCTCTTTCCTTGGAGTTCTTGAATTGCAACAAGACATCCTCGCACCACAAGATAATTTCACACTCTCTATCTTAATTGTTGACGACGGATATGAGAAAACTGAACAAACAGGGGATGGCAATCTCACTTCCAATGAATCCGCTACTGCGACACTCTCGGCAGACAACATCAACCCCGCAGGAGAAGCCGGCGTTTATGATTCAGATTCTGAGGAAGCCCTCCTCCACCAACTCCTCTCCTCCTCTGGAAATCAGTCAGGCCAAGGCACATGGATTTGGACTGTTTATGCACAACAAGCAGACCCTGAACCTTTGTTTGAAGGCGCCCCGGACCCTGACCCTGGAAACGACTGGACTTTGACAGTCACAGTCACCCTTTTTATTCCGAAATTAACTGAAATTGCTTATGAGTGACCACTTTGGTTGATGGGAAGGTGTATGAAGCGGGAACACTTCGGATGAGTTGATTGCCATGGTCGATACAGTAGAAATTAGCCGAGTCAATATCCGGGATTCCCTTTCTGTTGATGTTTCAGTTTGGATGCAACACCCCAATGATATGGATTTCCGCCCCACACTTTCAGTATCTGGAACGACTTTCACTATCGCCAGCCATTCTGACGGTTCAACCCTAGCATCTGTTGAATTGGATGAAGAACAAATGGAAGCAGTCGTTCGAGACCAATCAGCAGAACTCCGGGTCAAATTCCAAGTACATGGTATGCACGGAAAGTTGAAAAAAATTAATCCAATCATTGCCGACGGTAAGGCGAAGAAACTGGCTACAGCGAACTGGAAAACCACTCAAAACGTTTCTTTTGATTGATTTTTCACTATATTGATTAGATGGGCCCCCCATCGTTTCTTTGATATGGGTTCGTTGTGATTTTCGAATTATGCCCCCAAGAAGAGAAGGAAAAGGTTCACAAAAACAAGCTCGATTTGACCGATTGAAAAAAGAAATACTCCATTTTGTGGGCGCTAACCCGGGATGCTCAGCCCAATCAATTGTCGCTAATCTATCCAATGACCGGGCTATGAGAAATCATGGACTAACACCTCGCAAAGTTGGTTTTTTCATACCTCGTCATCTTGCCCAATACCTTGTTTGGTGGCAAGATCATACTGCTGGCCGCCGAGTTTATGGCGAAGCAGGTTGTTCCGAAGCCCCCAAAAAACGGTAAATTCATGCAAACAGCGAGGGTTGACCTCATGTATATTGAGTATGGAGGGAAGGCTATGCGGGGAGGTGTTGCGGCATATTTCGACCTCGATGGCACCCTTTTAGATGCATCTAGTGAAAAATCCCTGACGGCAACTCTTAGCAAAAAGCGCCCTTGGAGAATTCCATATGGGGCGACTGCATGGTGTGTTGGCTTTCTCGCAAACCTCCTACGATTACGCGCCCCATATGATGCCGCACGAAACCGAGGCCATTTCTCTCTTACTTCATGGGAAGTATTGGAGACACTTTCAAAACAAATCGCTGAAGAAAAACTTGTTCACAGAGTAACTCAACAAGCCCGAGATGCAATTGAATGGCACCGCTCACAAGGACATCGTCTAGTCCTAGTTTCTGCGACCATTGCCCCTATGGCAGAAGCGATGGGCGTCGTACTTGGAATGGATGCGGTATATGGTTGTGGGCCAGCACAGAGAACCGGCATACTCAGCGGTTCAGAACGCGGCTGGTCAGTTCCTCGCAGAAAAGGAAAAGTTCCGATTATAGAGGCCGACGCAACAGAAAATGGACATAACCTTGCAGAATGTTATGGCTATGGAAATACAATGGCCGACTCATGGTTTATGCGGATCACAGGCCATCCTGTTGCGATAAATTCGAAAGGCGCTTTCAAACAATTCGCTCAAGAACAAAATTGGGAAATGCATGATTGGAAAATTCAATCATAGACAGCGGCTGCACTGTAAAGGAACAAGAGCGGCCCCACCGCGATTCGAACACGGGTTGCTGGCTCCGCAAGCCGGCGTGATATCCAAGCTACACTATAGGGCCTTGTAGTCCGGCCACTAACCAATTGGATATAAGCGCAACGGGTTGCTTTTGGCAACATTTTATGGCTTTGAATACAAGGCTTCATCATGGCTAAGCAGGTGGTAGAACTATGGCAGTTCAACTGGCACGCCGCGTCGACTATCCGATGATAGATAATGCAAACATTGCTTATTTCCCGAGAATCTATGATCTCGCCCATCGGTTTTTTGAGGAATGTTGGGAGCCAATGTGTGGAATCAGTTATCCTGAACTGATTGGAGAGAGAAGAATTGGATTTCCAGTAGTCCATATTGAAACTGATTTTATAGCGCCCCTTCGTTATGGAGACACCGTCCATGCTACAATCTGGCTTGAAAAAGTGGGTTTAACTTCATGCACTTGGGGGTATGAATTCCACAATCAAAAACAGGAATTACTTTGGCGCTCTACCCAAGTAACTGTCTGTGTCGATATGGATTCGTTAGAATCACAACCCATCCCCGAAGATTTGAAAACGGGGTTGAGCCATCACATCAAGGAGCCGTTGCCATGACCGATTCGGAACCCACAATCTGGCCCCCTGAGGGCAAAGAAAAACCTAACAAATCCTCTAGCGATGTCGACCTTGGCTTTTCAATGAAGATGGATGATAACCAGCCTGAGGCGGATATTCCTACAGACTTGTTTGCAGTTCGACCGGATACCAAAGGCCCGAAAACCGTCGGGGTTTTACTGCTGTTTGGTGCCCTTTTTTTGTTTTTCCAAGCGTACGGAGACATCGGACTTCATAACGCGACTGACCTTAATGATGATGAAGTAGGGCTGATACTCGATGTTCCAAACAGCCAAGGAGATGGAAACGATTACATTTCGACCGAACAGTACCAAACATTTCATGACGCCGCCCGCGAATCGGGAGGTTATGCTCTACGTGGTTATGGTTTGCTCATCGCGAGTTTGTTGTTATTTGTTGGCGGCGTCATGCTGATTTTCCTCAACGGTTTTGGTGCAAAAATGGCGCTCAGTGGAGCGAGCATTGGCCTTATTACTGGCATTGCTGGGAGTTTGATGGTGAAAGGTGCTGCCGATACACACCTCCAAGGCGTACTCTTGTTGACCTACGAAATAACGACTTATTTTTGTGGTGTATGCATGGCCATGTGTGCGGGAATGGCGGCCTTACCACTCATCAATACACGTGCACGGCTTGCCCTCTATCCTGAACAGAAAGTACGTCTTGTCAACGATGATGAGGAATGAGTCAATCCGAACTTGGTTGTGGCCATTTTTTGGAAAGTGCCTTTCTTAGGTCGTCATCCATAACAGCATTCCACCAATCACTACCCTGCCAAATCGCATATCTTCCGCGTATACCTCTTAGGTCCGCCCCAGCAAATTGACAATTCCTGAAGTTGGACAAATTCAGTCGGGCTTTACGAAGATCAGCATTACGGAAATCAGAACCATCGAATGCCGATTTCATCAAATCAATTTGATACATCGAGGCTCTTCGGAAGTCCGAGTTTGAAAAATCGCCTTCGGTAAAATCAGCATTGTCGAGAATGGCCCTACGAAACGTTGAACCTGCATGCCTTCCTTTTCGAAGAATCACCTCGGCATGATTTTGAAAAGACCAATCCAACGGTTCTGATTGCTCACCAGTTGATTCTCGGGGGTCATCATCGCCTCCACCAGACATAACCATTTGTAATCCTCACTTTGCTGAGCGCTTATTCAAATGAGCGCGCCCCTCCTCACTTAGAATTGCAAATCTATTTTTATCTTCATTTGCACTTGGGATTATCAGAAAATTTCTTTCTCGTAATCGGTTTAGGTAGAGGGAAAGATTTCCCGGAGACTCCATCCCTGCATCTTCGAATAATTGATTGATAACTCTTGGAGGGCTGTCCATAACTCCCTCAACCTCCCTTAGATAGTGAATGGCACCAAGAACTTGGTCCGGCTTTCGCTTCAATGAACAACTTTCCACCAAGGTGTTGAATGCGGAACCACGTTTTGGAAGGCCTGAAGCTTTGGCAGCAGCAACAGTGGCCTTTAACGCCGCCTTTTTAGCAACCTTCAAACGGCCAATCATGAGGCCCCAGGTGTCGTCTTGGCGAAGTAAAGCGAGCATCTCCTCAATCTCTGCAGTTGAACCATCGAGGTCTATATCAACATCGCCTGCAGTTACAGAAATTTTAACAGTTCTGTCCAAACGAAACCCTCATTATAACCCTCCTTCGGCCCACTGCTCTTAACCCTTTAGCGAGTCTGCATCCGAAACAATCACGGCGAAATTGAAGAAAGACTTGAAAACCCAACCACACCTCTTGTATTTTGAAGGGGCTTGGCCCCTCATGTCACCGAGGTGTCTTGAATGAATCAAAACCGAGTATCCACATTTCTTGTTCTGGCATTACTTGTACTCTCTCAATCAAGCGCATTATTCCTTGCAAGCGCAAACGGACAAGGTGGAACAATCAATGTTTTTTCTAACGGCTCTGCATCAGTATCCATATCCCTCACTCCCCAACACCTAGATACGAATGTTTCTATTGACGTTCCGCGAAACGTAACATTTCAATCAGGACAATTTATGATTAATGCTAGAGATGAAATTGCCACACCGGGCCAAGTCACTCTTGATATTGGCCAAGATGGTGTGAATGAATGGGCTTTTAATGGAGTTGGATTTGGAGATTTGGGCCATCAAAACATGTTCCTCAATAATGCAACTGCTCAGTCACTCTACTCAAACGGCTCTGCCCAATCTATGCCATTTTATCTTCCTCACAATTCAGTAATTGATAGTGGAACAATGAATGTTACATACACTTCTGATGTACCTGCTGGCCTGATACCAATAGATGACATTACAGCGTATGAAGCCGGCGATCTTGATAATGACACCCTAGACGAAATCGTTGTGAAAGCGCAAGCAATCGTTCAAGGCGGCTCCGCAGCTCCAGCCCTCGCCTCTCTAGATTGGAATGCACCTACGGGCGTAACGCTCTCTCCATGGGTTGTAACATGCGGTGCTGGAGCAGATATTATGGTTGCCGATGTTAATGGCGACGATTATGACGACATTATTTCGATAGCCCCTGTTGACGACCGGGTGTGTTTTCACCAAACAAATTCGACAACTGGAAATTTAGGAAATGCTTCACCAGTAGCCCTTTCAGCAGATTTACTCTCTGCTCAAGTCGGCGATTTTGACGCAGATGGATATGCTGACATTATTTCTATTCACGAAGGGGGCGTCGTATCTCTACGAACATATAATAGCAAGAATAGTAATTTTGCAGACAATACAACCTTGGCGGTTTTCAGCAATGGAACCACAATGCCTGCCCAACTCGTCTCGATGTTTGCCGGATATTTTAATGGAACAGGAGGAGAGTTTTCAGCACTTGTCACGGATAGTTCCGGTCATACAAATCATGTCAAATGGGTCAATGGAGCAATGGCATTAGGAGTAAATTCCTTTGATGGAATTGAATCCGAGCCGATCGGTGCCGACCTTGACCAAGACGGCGATATAGACTTGTTTTCTTCAACAATGCAAGGATATATTCTTGCTGAAAACACTGGGACAACTTGGACCACCACTAGTGTCGCTTCAACAGGGATTTTCATCAATGCTACGATTGCAGACCATGACGGTGATGGTGCCCTGTCTCTTCTCGTCCCTCAACTTGCTTCAGGTGATGGAAACTCACAAACAATTGAAGGGAATATCAGCGTCTACAATATCTCGACGACATCAATAACACCAACGCAAACAACACTTGAACCATGGTCTTGTCCAAAGGATTCGATGTTCATCGACATGGATGCCGATGGGCTACTAGAACATATCGTATCAGCAGGCGAAGGAACAACCTTCGGCCTCTTTATCGGTTCATGGGATTCAATCGGCATGGATATTGACCGTAACGGCCAAGATGATTTATTCGCAGTTGGATATGCAGGTGATGGCCAAAACGGTGTACCGCCTTTGGAATTTGAAGACCAACTTGGACTAATAACAACCCTACTCTCACCTTTGACCAGTGGCCAGATGTACACAATGCATGATTATGACATTAATATGAACATATTCACGCTTAATTTCACCAGCACCGGAACAGGTACATTCAACATCAGCAACATCGATATTGGATATGATATTGATTTCATTGTAGAAAACAACCCAGCCGCTGTAGGCAACCTCACTAATATCATGAATCAACAACAAACAGCCGGGACAGGGACAATCAGCATAGATTTGCCGTTTTTAGCCACTAAAACCGGCACCCTGTCAATATCGAGTTTGTATGCCGATTATATTCCAGGCGCGCCGAATTTGGCATTACCACCCACGCCAACATTAAGCATTGACGAACTCTCTTCTGAACGTCTTGTTTTTTCATGGCAAAACATCACTGATTTTGGAACCGATTTGATTGAATTTGAAACCTTCAAAGTTGCCGTTGGTGGCGAATTTGACCTTAACAACCCCACCTTTTCATCCACAATGAATTCAACGATGGATTCAGATATTTCGGCGGGCGATTCGTATGATTATGCCGTACGTTCATTGCACCCATATGGTGTGACAAGCCAACTATCACTTCCACTTACTGTTAATGTCCCATTTCCCACCCCCCCAATGCCTGTACAAGGATTAACAGTATCCGATACTGGAAATGATAATGGCAGTTCGTTGAATATTACATGGGATGCTTCGATGGATTTGATTTCTGAATACAAAATATTTGTCGATTCTAGCGAAATATTCTCACTTCAAGAACTGACACCGGTATCGATTATTACTCCCTTCACTGGTACATTTACAACCAATATTACTACAGATGGAAATGGAAACTCCTTAACCGATCGAACTGATTATTGGGTCGCCGTAGTGGCTTACGACTCATATGGAAATGCCACTTCGAATTTCTCACTTGCAGGGCCAGTCCAATCCCAAAACAATTCTCTTCGCTTTTCAGACATTTCATTTGAAATGTCTACAAGTGGCTTTTCTAATTCAAGTTGGTTTGAAATAAGCGCTATGGATTCTTTGGATTTGTCCCTTACTCTTTCAAGTGAAGGCGAAGGAATTCCATCTCAAAACTTGGCCTTGCATTTCATTGGCCAATCATTTAATCAATCCATTAATGGCATCACCGATGAAAACGGGGTATGGCAAGCAGTTCAGGTTCAAGATTTGACGGATTTGTCAGCCACATTTTCTGAACTTGTCGGCGAAATTTCACTGGTTGCAGAATATGATGGCACAATTGGAACAGCAGACATTCAACCTGCGGATTTGACGACTGCGACCCTGAATGGAATGGGACTTTTGCGCGCAACAGCCTCAGTAGCTTCCCAAACGATTCAACTCAATGAAACCAATCATTATTCGATTGTTGCCTCTATAGCACCCGAACTTTCTGCACAAAGTTCACATCTTGCAAACGTGATGTATGACTGGCATTTAACCGATGTTTCAGGAAACATATCCAATTCAGGAATTGCAGAAATCAAGGGCGGAGAACTCATACTTGAGGGAGCTGCTGTTCTAGGCGAGACTCTGACACTCACCCCTTCAGCGAATCAACCGTGGTATTCGCCAACACCAAACTCGATTGAGTTCACCTTCCTCATTCACCAATCCAACCAAACAGGTAATGAAACGGAAAATGAAACAGGAAACGAAACCAATCAACCGCCGCTCCCAGATGTTACGCTTGCAGGTTCAATGTCTTGTGAAGCAGTAACCTATGCTTGGGAAGAGAATTCAACAGATTCACCGTTGACTTGCACAGTGACCAATCCAAATCCATTTGAAGTTCAACTCGGCTTTAGTTGGGCCGTAAACCCGCCCACACCACCCCCACTCTCTTTTGAGCACCCTTCTTTGACTGCTCCGGGGCCAATCCTTACAATGAACGCCAATGGAAATCTTGAGATCACGTTTACTCCTGTAAGAAATGGCCCATCCGATGGGCTGTTTCCTGGATTACAAGGCGTTGGCTATCAATTGTACTTAACGTGCCTAGATGATGGTACAGACCGCTGCTCCGGGATGACGACACCTTCCGCCACAACCGAGGGAGAACTCCAATGGACGCTTGCTTCTCAATTGGAAGTGGACGAACCAACCGATACCAATCCAACAGAACCGAAGGGTGGTTCTGGTGCACTTGTCGGCGGAATAATCGCAGTTCTCGTACTTGGTGGACTTGGTGTAGCCTTTGTCTTGCTACGCCCTCGGCCAGATGATGATGATTGGTTCGACGAGTTTGACGATGAAGAGGAGGAGGATGAACCCGCCCCAGTTACAAAGCCGAGCCGCAGTCTCGACGAAATCAAATCAGAAGAAAGAGATATTCAAGATGAAACACCAAAAGAACGCCGCCATTCACTATTCGATGAAATCGATGGCCGGGGCGATATTGAAGATTTTGATACCGATGAAGAAGAATTTGAAGAAGCCGAAGAAGAGGTTGAAGCAGAAGCCGAAGAAGATGGAATCACTGTCGATGAAGAAGGAACTGAATGGTGGGAAGATGAAGAAGGCGTTTGGTGGTATCGTGAAGAAGGTTGGGAAGATTGGGCGGTTTGGGAAGATTAACCCCACCGTATGACTTTTGATAGAACGCCTTCACGCTCAATCAAGGGGGCATGACATGGAACACGAATTCAAAGGATATGCTCTCGTACTTCAAGACGGAGCTGACCCCCTCACAACAGGTGGTGTGGCTGTAGCAGGATTTACTACTGCTGGGATGGTTGGTGTTATCGCAGCGTCTCACATTATTCAGACACTCAAACTCAAGCAATTGGGCACAGTATTGAATGCTGAATTCCCTGCTGTAGCCTTGATTCATAACGAAGTTCCAAAACACCCCGTCCGAGTCTATCAAGGCAATGGTATCGGCGTCTTCACCTCAGAAATCCAATTCAAAGACGAGCAAGATATCATGTTTGCATCAACTGTGTTGGAATGGTTCACTCGTGGCGGATTTGACCGACTCATCATCATCGATGGCTTGGTTCAATCAACCAAAGATGTAGCATCTGGTGATCTGTTTGGTGTAGGTTCATCGCAACTTGCACGGGACCGCCTCCACCAAGCAGGAATCGAACCCATCCAACAAGGCATTGTTGCAGGCATTACAGGGTTTTTGCTTGGAGAAGGCGACCGTTTGGGAATTGATGTCACTGCATTATTGGCTGAAGCAAGCCCAATGTATCCGGATGCTCGGGCTGCAGCTTTAGCAGTTGAAGCGGTAGCCGAACTTACAGGCATTGAAATTCCTCTCAGCGAGTTGTTAGAAAACGCTCAAAACATCGAAGACAGTGTCCGAGAAGTAATTGAAAATTCTCGAACCCTATTACCTGGGCCAGATACGAATGTCGTTGATGTAGACCGCGATATCGACCCTTCATTTGGTTGAAGGTGCTTTGTTTCGCACCTGTTCAAGAACCGTGTCAAACGGTGCATCGGTAATCAGCAAGGGTTCCAAATCCGGAAGCCGAGCAGCACAATACCCTGCCTCGATAAGACTAGCAATTAATTTCTCAAGTTTTGGTGCACCGCCAACACCTGCCCAGCGGGGCAATGAATCCAAATTCAGTAACAAATGTTCTCGACTCATTAGGTCAGCAGCATCCGAAATATAACGGACACTGCGTCTCAATTCACGCCCAGAATATTCCACATCAGCGTCACTCCATTCAAGCCCTTCCATTTTCATTTTCTCAATTTCCTCTGGCGTTGCTTGGCACAATTCAAGCGCTTTTTCTTCAGTCATTCTAGCGGCGATATCTTTGTCCCAGAGAGGCCCTATCCACATCGGGCCACTGGCTCGCTTGACTTGTTCAGCAGAGGGATGTTGCACAAATCGGTAAGGGATGTCTTCCTCCCGAACTCTCCAACCGAGCATGTCACTAATCTTGCTCGCTTTTTCCCGACTTGTTTTGATTAAACAAGAGATTCGAACATGGTGGCCGTCGAATAAAGCCATCAGCGGCGTGATCGACTTATCTAATCGTGCAGCGCTGGTAGCGACGGTGGCAAGAAGGAGACGAACAGCATCATCATGCGCATAGACATCAACTATTCCCTTCGCCCCATAACGTCGTGCTTGACTGGACGCTGATGAGCCAGTGAGGGCAGCTGTATCGGTGGCCGTGATTTCCAATACACCAGTTCTTGACAATCCTTGAAGGGCGGCATCAAGAAATTGAACTGGAGAGCCGAAAGGGTCCAAGTCTATCCATTGATATCCCGTTTCTATCATTGCAATTCGAGCATCGATGTTTCGGAAATTCAATCCATTGTCAAAGACTTGTTCTGATACACTGCCATACCGGTCATCTTCAGGTTCGTGTTCAACGCTTTGGGCCGGGGGGTGTGTTGAATGTGATGCTTTTGCCCAATCCAAAGCAAATTTATCCAAATCATTGGCGGTAATTCTCAATCGATGTTGTGCTTGGGCAGAGATTTCGCTTCTCCACCGGCGTATTCGAACTCCAGTAGCACATAGCGCATCTAGTACGCGGATGGATTGGTCAGGCCGAACCAACCAATTATGTTCCAATGCATCGTTGAGGAGCAGGA